>Ga0302214_1000334_pt1 | contig 11539 bp, 10 predicted proteins | sample II_Fen_N1_3_FD_194584 | JGI IMG/M metagenome (GOLD analysis project Ga0302214, IMG submission 194584) | Peat permafrost microbial communities from Stordalen Mire near Abisko, Sweden - II_Fen_N1_3 | ecosystem: Environmental > Terrestrial > Soil > Wetlands > Permafrost | place: Sweden: Abisko... | reverse complement strand
CATGGAATGGTTGCTGACCGTCAGCGCGATCTCGATGTTCGGCGGATTGATCAGTTGCATCGTCGTGGCTCGCTATCATCGCGGGCTGATCCGTCTGACTGGCCGTTTGCTGGCTCGTCTCAATGTCAAAGCCAGCACCCGGGTTCGCTGGGCCCGCAAGCTGCTGCATTTCCTTGCGGCCTTTACCGACACCCTGAAGCTGCCCTTTCAGACATTGATCACGGTGTTTGCCCTGACCTGCCTGCATTGGGTCTTGCGTTACAGCGTGTTGTACCTGGCATTGCGCGGGCTCGGCGCGGACTTGCAGTGGGCCTGGAGTTTTCTGATCCAGATGCTGTCATTGAGTGCAGGGCAATTCAGTCTGTTGCCGGGGGGCGCGGGGGCGGCGGAATTGACGTCGGCGGCGCTGTTGGCGCCCATGGTGGGGAAATCCACGGCAGCAGCGGCGATCCTGATCTGGCGGGCGGTGACTTACTACTTCTATCTGGTGGTGGGTGGCCCGGTATTTCTATTGATGCTTGGCCGACCCTTGCTCAAGAAGCTGATGAACTTCAAGCAGGCTTAGGCGGTTTTTCGGGCGACTCCTGCAATTGCTCCCACAATTGGGCCGCGCCGGGAAACTCCGTGCCGTCCTCCGGGCTCATGTCATCCGGGTCATAACGACTCAAACAGCCTTCCCCCAGCGTGGCGGGTGCCCTGGAAGTGGCTTTATCCAGTGGATCGGCCATAGACATATCCTCAGTGTAGAAACGGCGAAGGGCCTGAAGCGATTGAACGCCCAGGCCCTCCGAATTTCAACCGTGTCGTGTGGCGACGGTCAGAACACCACGGTTTTATTGCCGTGCACCAGCACCCGGTCTTCCAGGTGATAACGCAGACCGCGGGCCAGCACCATTTTCTCGACGTCACGACCGAAACGCACCATGTCTTCGATGCTGTCGCTGTGGCTGACGCGCACCACGTCCTGCTCGATGATCGGCCCGGCGTCCAGCTCTTCGGTCACATAGTGGCAGGTCGCACCGATCAGTTTCACACCACGCAGGGAAGCCTGGTGGTAAGGCTTGGCACCGACGAACGATGGCAGGAAGCTGTGGTGAATGTTGATGACCTTGTGCGCATATTCGCGGCACAGTTCCGGCGGCAGGATCTGCATGTAGCGGGCCAGTACGACCACTTCGGCATCGTGCTGTTTGACCAGGCGCGAGACTTCGGCGAACGCCGGCTCCTTGTCCTGTGGATTGACCGGCACGTGGTAGTAAGGAATGCCGTGCCATTCGACCATGCTGCGCAGGTCGTCGTGGTTGGAAATCACACAGGCGATTTCACAGTCCAGTTCGTCGCTGTGCCAGCGATGCAGCAAATCAGCCAGGCAATGGGACTCGCGGCTGGCCATCAGGACCACGCGCTTCTTCTGCTCGGTATCGGTGATGCGCCAGTCCATCGAGAATTCTTCGGCAATCGGCGCAAAGGCTTCGCGCAAGGCTTCGATACCGAAAGGCAGCGAGTCGGCACGAATTTCGTGACGCATGAAGAACCAGCCACTGAGATTGTCCGAGTGATGACTCGCTTCAGTGATCCAGCCATTATGGGACGCCAGAAAATTACTGACTTTGGCAACGATGCCGACGCGGTCCGGGCAAGAAATCACCAGCCGAAAAGTGCGCATGAGGGGAAACTCCAGAACTTCGCAAAGGCGGGCATTCTAACGATTGCGCAGCAAAACTGCAGTATTGATGACGCAGCACCTTGCCCGAGCGTCAGCGACAGGACCGTTGCCGCCGTCGGCAACCGGCGGTAACAGCAGCGTAGTTAAACATCTACAAGCATACAATTGTGAATATCCGCGCCGGTGTATCGCACTATTTAACCGCACCTCCATTGTGCGGCGAATTTCATCGCTACTAAATTAAATAAAACTCCCTTTAATGTTTACTTGATGAAACACCCTGACTATTATTGCGGCACTGTTCCCTGCCATCCTATGACCTGCATAAGGTAGTCATCATGTCCCTGATCAACGAATATCGTGCCACCGAAGAAGCTATCAAAGAGCTGCAAGCCCGTTTGAAGAACCTGTCCCAAGACGACAAACTGCAAACCGAGCTGGAATTCGAAGGCAAACTGCGCACCCTGATGGGCGAATACTCCAAGTCCCTGCGCGACATCATCGCGTTGCTGGATCCAGAATCCAAAACCAAAGCGCCACGCGGCGGCGCAGTAAAAACTACCGGCACCAAGCGTGCTCGCAAAGTTAAACAATACAAAAACCCGCACAACGGCGAAGTCATCGAAACCAAAGGTGGCAACCACAAGACTCTGAAAGAGTGGAAAGCCAAGTGGGGCGGTGACGTGGTCGAAGGCTGGGCTACCCTGCTGGGCTAAGCCGCGGTGCTTGTCGCGAAATGAACTGCGAAAAAAGAACGCCAGCCTACGCTGGCGTTTTTTTATGCCCGGAGTTCAGGCTTCGGGGATTTTCGTTTTCAAAGACTCAAACGTTTACGCAACCCCTGGACATATTCTTGCCATTCATTCAGCACCGATTTTTGAAACGGTGTCGCAGTAACATTCAGTTGGGCTGCGGTCTGTACGAAACTTTCCAGGGTATTGGGCGCGCCCCACTCAGGCACTGACAAACGTTTCTGACAGAATAATCGCCAGCGTTCTTGCTCGTCGAAATTCAACGTATCGGGAAAGTTACGTGCGCGATATCGAAACAATAATTCCGGCAAACGCTCATCATCGAACGGCCATTGCGCTTGCGCTAATTGTGCCGGATCGGCCATTCGCACTTGTTCGCACAGGCGTCGATCGCGATCACCGATAAAACCGTCGTATAACTGTTGTTCCGGGTCCTGACTCGCGGAGAAATCCTCGCGGGCGTATATCGCCGAAACTTTATCCTGCCAAACTTTTTGCGCATCGTTTAGCCGCAGCGCACGCTGCTGATAAAGCGCCATATCCAGCCCCAGCCGCTGCTGATCTTCCGGGCGAAGTACCGACATCGGCGCCACCACCGGGCATTTATTGATGTGAATGAGCTTGAGTGGAACCGGCAACTCACCTTCGGCCAGATCTTCGCGACGGGTATACAACCGCTGTCGCAATGTCTCGGCGTCCAGGTCGAGCAGACCCTGAGGATCCAGCTGCAGATCGCAGACGATCAAGGCGTTCTTGTTACGCGGGTGCCAGGCCAGCGGCAACACCACACCGACGTAATTGCGCGCCGCGGAAAAGCGCCCGGAGACATGCACCATCGGCTGCAGCAGTCGAATCTGATCCAACACCTTTTGCTTACTGCGCAGATTAAACAGCCAGTCATACAGCTTCGGTTGCTTTTCCCGGATCAGCCGCGCCAGCGCGATGGTGGCGCGAACGTCCGACAGCGCTTCGTGGGCGTTGCCATGGTCGATGCCATTGGCGGCGGTCAAACGTTCGAGCTTGAGCGTCACCCGGCCTTCTTCATCCATCGGCCAGACGATGCCATCGGGGCGCAAGGCATAGGCCGCGCGCACCACATCGATCAGATCCCAGCGACTGTTACCCCCCTGCCACTCCCGCGCGTACGGGTCGAAAAAGTTGCGATAGAGGCTGTATCGAGTCATTTCGTCGTCGAAACGCAAGGTGTTGTAACCCGCACCGCAAGTACCGGGCGCCGCGAGTTGGGCATGCACCCGGGTAATGAAGTCAGCTTCACTCAGGCCGTGCTCGGCCAATTGACCCGGGGTTATGCCGGTGATCGCGCAGGCCGCCGGATGCGGCAGGATGTCGTCACTGGGCTGACAATAGAGATTGACCGGCTCGTCTATTTCATTGAGATCGAAGTCGGTACGCAGTCCCGCCATTTGCAGTGGGCGATCGCAACGGGGGTTGATGCCCGTCGTTTCATAGTCGTACCAGAAGATGGAGGTCACGGGCTATTCCTGAACTGAAGATCGGCGAAGTCTAGGCGTTCATATCCCGCCCCGGCCAGCAAACTTGTCATTGAATCATCTCTGCTTGTTTAACGTGCAGTACATGTTGTGTCGTATTCCCCGGCGAGGCTGCTAGCATCCGTAGGACAGTCCATCCCGATCAGGCCACATCATCAGGTAGCCCATGCTCGAGACTACAGCACTGCCAAGGAAAGCAACGCTGTCCCTGCCACTGGATACGCGGTATCAAGTCGAAACGCCGGAAGGCATCGATTTGCCATTGCGCCCGGCCGGGCTGATGGTCCGTGCGCTGGCGTTCAGCATCGACCTGATGCTGCGCGGGTTGATCCTCGGCTCGCTGTTCATTGTTTTGGCGATGCTCGGAAAACTGGGCGCCGGACTGGGCTCACTGCTGATCTTCGCGGTGAGCTGGTGGTATATGGTGCTGTTCGAAGTCCTCAACCAGGGACGTTCACCGGGCAAACAGTGGATGGGCCTGCGCGTGGTGCAGGACGACGGCACCCCCATTGGCTGGTCGGCATCGTTGCTGCGTAACCTGTTGCGATTTGTCGACCTGTTGCCGTTCGGTTACTTCCTCGGTGCCATCAGTTGCTTGCAACATCCCGGATTCAAACGCCTCGGTGACATTGCCGCCGGCACCCTGGTCATCTACCGCGAACAACCACTGAGCCGGCCGCAGCTGCCGCCCGCCGAACCCCGCCGCCCTGCATTTCCCCTGACACTGACCGAGCAAAGGGCCATCATCGGCTTCGCCGAGCGCCAGAGTGAACTCTCTGCCGCCAGGGTCAACGAACTCGCGTCCATCCTCGCCCAACCACTGCAGATTCGGCCGCCACAGGCGGTGGCCGAGCTCAACGGCATCGCCCGTGGTTTGTTGGGGTCGGCATGAAGCAAAGTCTTTTCGAACATCGGCACATGGCCGAATGGGAGCAGTTTTCCCGTACGCTGGACAGACTGGAGGGGGACAAGAACGCCGTCGGCGTCGAAAACTTCCCCAGCGATTATCGCCGTCTCTGCCAGCACCTGGCATTGGCACGGGAGCGTGGCTACAGCAGTTTTCTCATCGACTCGTTGCAGCAACAAGCACTGCGCGGGCATCAACAGCTTTATCGCCACCGCAGCCGACTCGGCCCCCGTGTGTTGAGTTTCATCCTGGCGGACTTCCCTCGGCTGGTGCGCGAGCAATGGCGTTTCGTGCTGGCTGCCTGCCTGATGTTTTTTGGCAGTCTGATCGGCTTCGCGCTATTGGTGTACCTGTACCCGGAACTGATCTACAGCCTGATTCCAGCCGAACAGGTGAGTGAGATGCAGAGCATGTACGATCCTGACGCCGGTCACCTGGGGCGCTTGGCGGAACGCGCGGCCAGTGATGACTGGGCGATGTTCGGCTACTACATCATGCACAACATCGGGATCGCCTTTCAGACCTTCGCCAGCGGTTTGCTGTTTGGCCTGGGCAGCGCATTCTTCCTGATTTTCAACGGCCTGATGATCGGTGCGGTAGCCGGGCATCTGACCCGGATTGGCTTTGGGCAAACCTTCTGGTCATTCGTGATCGGCCATGGTGCCTTCGAACTGACGGCCATCGCCCTGGCCGGAGCCGCCGGCCTGCAACTGGGCTGGGCATTGATTGCACCAGGGCGCCAGCCCCGTGGGGAGGCCTTGCTGGTGGCGGCGCGCAAGAGCGTGTTACTGATTTGCGGGGTCATGCTGTTTCTGCTGGTTGCGGCTTTTATCGAAGCCTACTGGTCGTCGATGACGGCGCCCTCGCCCCTGATCAAATACCTGGTCGGTGCGGCGCTATGGATGTTGATGGCGGCGTATTTGCTGTTTGCCGGACGGAGCCGCCATGCGCCTGAGTGACGCCAGCGTGGTGATCCGTCCGCGTCCGACCTGGGAAGCCATGGACCTCGGCGTGTTGTTGAGCCAACGCCACCGGCGCCTGCTGATGACCAGTTGGGCCATCGTCACCTTGCCGGTTTTCGTGCTGCTCAGCGCGGTCTTCTGGACATCGCCGTCTCTCGCGATATTCCTTTTCTGGTGGCTGAAACCGGCCTTCGAACGCCTGCCGCTGTTCATTCTGTCCAAAGCCATGTTCGGTGAAACGCCCACACTGAAACAGGCACTTTTCCAATGGCCGCGACTGCTCCAGCCCCAATTGCTGGCCAGCCTGACCTGGCGAAGACTGAGCCTGAGCCGCAGTTTTCTATTGCCAGTGGTGCAGCTCGAAGGCCTGGGCGCAGAGGCGCGACAGCAGCGCATACAGGTGTTGTTACAGCGCGACGCCGCCGCGGCGCGGTGGCTGACGGTAATAGGCGCGCATCTGGAAACAGCGCTGTGGATCGGCATGATGGTGCTGTTCTACCTGCTCTTGCCACAACAGGTTGCACTCGACTGGAACTGGCAGTCGCTGATTGCTGCCGGCACTCAGGATTGGCAATGGCTGGAACACCTGACCAATGCCTTCTATGTCCTGGTGCTGATCGTTTGGGAGCCCATCTACGTTGCCTGCGGTTTCAGCCTGTACCTGAACCGGCGCACCGTGCTGGAAGCCTGGGACATCGAACGGGTATTCCGCCAGCTCCGCAAGCGTTTGAACGGTGCATCGGTTGCGTTGCTCCTGACGATAATGCTGTCGATGCCGAACGCGCAGCACGCCTGGGCAGCCGAGTCAGCCATGACACCTGACAGCCCGCGTTTGCTGGAACAACCACTGACCAGCCAGGCGTCCCGCGACAGCATCAAGGCAATCCTCGAGCAGCCCCCCTTCAATAACAGGGAAACCGTGACCCGTTATCGCTTCGGCGAGGCGCAAGCGACCCGCGAAAGCCAGAGCGACGACCGCACTCCCGAGTGGCTCAAAGCGCTGTTGAAGCTGTTTGACAGCCAGCGCTTCAGTGCATTGGCCACGCTGATCGAAGTCGTGTTGTGGGGGACCGTGATGGCGGCCATCGGCGGGTTGATCTGGCGTTATCGTGACGGGTTGCAGGCTTTCTTCAGCCATCGCCCGAGGCCGCGCGAAAAAGCCGCCCGACCGTTACCGCAGCAGGCTTTCGGCCTGGACCTGAGCCCTGACACGCTCCCCCACGACATCGCCGCCAGCGCCGAAAACCTCTGGCAGACCCACCCTCGGGAAGCGCTGGGATTGCTCTATCGCGCGCTGCTCAGCCACTTGCTGCACGACTTCAACATCGCGCTGAAAGCTGCCGACACCGAAGGTCAAGTTCTGGAGCGTGTCGAACAATTACAACAACCAGCCCTGTCGGCCTACAGCAGAAACCTGACCGGACACTGGCAGAACATGGCCTACGGTCATCGACCGCCACCGGCACATGTGCGACAGCAATTGTGCGATGGCTGGCGCAGCTTGTTCGGCCCGGAGGCAGTCCATTGATCCGGCGTGCCTGGCTAATGGTTGGCTTAGTCATTGCCATGTTGCTGGGCGCACTGAGTATTTATCTGTACCTCAAGGCAATACCCTATCCGGCGGAAATCGACCACGGACCCTCGCCCGAAGCCCAGGCCAATCCCTACCTGGCCGCCGAACATTTCCTGCGCAAACAGGGCCTGACCGTCAGCCATGCCAACCGCTTCGATGTCCTGCCCAGCCTGGAGCCACGTCACCATAGCCTGCTGTTGCTCGGCGACCGCTACAACATGACACCCCGGCAAATTGACCAGCTGATGAGCTGGACCCGGGCCGGCGGGCGCCTGTTGTTCGTCGCTCAGTCGCTGTGGGATGAGAAGACCGGGCAAAGCAACGATCTATTGCTGGACCGGGTCCAGTTGCACCAATCCTTGAGCAAAGACCTCAAGGACCCACCGCCCGTCATCAGCGACGACCCCTATCCCACACTCACCAAGCTCTATCTGGAAAACGAACACGCGCCGGCCTACGCCAGCTTCGACACCGCGTTCCATCTCGAAGACCCGAACAACCTCGCCCAGTCCTGGGCCAACAGCGCCAAGGCCACGCACATGATGCAGCTCAACCATGGGCTGGGCTCGATCATTGTGGTGACCGACGCCGACCTGTGGAAAACCCCCGCTATCGAGCAATACGACAACGCCTGGCTGCTCTGGTACCTGACTGCGGACACGGACGTGACCCTGCTGTTCAACACCGATCACGACAGCCTGTGGACCTTGTTGTTGCGTTATTTCCCCCAGGCGCTGGTTGCCCTGATCGCCCTGATCGGCCTGGGTTTCTGGCACGTCGGCGTGCGCCACGGCCCGCTACTGAAGCCGGCGGCGAAGGCTCGTCGCCAATGGCAGGAGCACTTGCACGCCAGTGCCGATTTCATGCTGCGCCGCAGCGGTCAGGGCCGTCTGTTGGAAGCCTTGCAGCAGGACATCCTGCGTCGTATGCGACGGCGCCACCCGGGTTATGAACAACTCGGCGTCACCGAACAATGGCAGGTGCTCGCACGCCTGACCGGCCAACCCACACACGTTATTAGCCAGGCCATGAGCCCGCGACCGAAGCAACGGCTTTCCAGTGGCGAATTCAGCCGCCTGGTCGCTCACCTGCAAACCCTGAGTAACGCCTTATGATCTGCCACCTGAAAGCGCTGGATTCCCGTGCAAATAGAAACAGACACGTGGCAGCTCAGGTGCTTTAGGGTCTATTCAATGCTTTAACTGGTCAGAGCAGACAAAGTGATTGGGTTTCTGATTAGCGCAGAGGGTGCCAGATGGAGTACCTGGAGCCGCGACTATGGATCATTGCAACGATCATGAAGTGTGGTGCTCCCCTCACCTCACTTACACATTGAAATAGTCATGCAACGGATCCTTTAGCCATTCCTGCAGCTCTGCTTCGGCCTGTTCCAGAGCGGTGCGATTGAGCAGTTTGCGCAATAGGGCAATGTTCACCGCGCGGGCCCGGAGGTTGAAGGCCGAACTGCGTTCGCCGGTTTGGGACGGTTGATAGATACCAAGCTTTTCGTACAGCTGCTGCAAGCGGTTCTGCACGCTGCGCAACGACAGGCTGCGGCGGTTGGCGATGGTGCGGTCGGTCAGCCCCAAGGCGATGTCTTGCAACACTTCGTATTCCGCATCGGTAAGGCCCAGCGACTGGTCCTGAGCCTTTTGCTGGACGCCGCGAATCTCGCGGTCGATCACGCATTGCTGCTCGATGAACAGGCTGCGCAGCGCCAGGCGCAGGCGTTCTTCGGACGCAGTCTTGAGGATGTAGCCGTAGGCCGCCCCTTGCGGAACGATGCGCGCAATGCCGCGTACATAGGCTTCATCGGCATAGTTGGACCAGAACAGAATCGAGGTCTCGGGACGCTCCTTCCAGATCGTCTTGGCCGCCTCGACGCCAGTTCGCCTGGGCATTTGCAGGTCCATCACCACACACGCCACTTGATGCTCGTGGGCCAGACGCTCGCCGATCTGGCCGTCGTCGGCCTCCAGCAGGCGCGAGCATTCGGGCATGGCGGCTTCTATGACTTCTTTGAGGAAGGCGCGGTGCACCGGATCGTCTTCTATTAACAGAACGTCCATCAAATCTCCGGATCGCTAGTCAGGTGGTATTCGTCCAGGGGCAACCTTATGCACACCCGTGTGCCCTTGCCCTGTTCGCCACGGTCGATTTGCACCTTGGCACCCAGCAACTGGGCGCGGATCTGCATGTTTTTGATGCCGCCGGTATCCAGGCGATTGCTGCAATCAAGGCCCAGGCCATCGTCGATGATCGTCAGGTTCAGATGGCGCCGCGAGCGGCTGATGTCGATGGCAATCGAGTCCGGCGAAGCGTGTTTGATCGCATTGTTGACCGCTTCCTGAATGATGCGGAACAAAGCGATTTTTTGCGGCTCGGCCAGGCGATTGGCTTGGCCGAAGGTGTTGTCGCGCAGGTGCGTGGCAATTTCCAGCCCGCTATTGCGCACGCTGCGCAGGAGCAAGTCCTCCAGGCCTTCTTCGAAACCGAACAGCTGCAGCACCGTGGGTTTGACCGCATCAATGATAGAGCGCAGCTCTTGCATGCTCTCCTGCAAGGCCTGGCTGATGGGACGCAATGTCTCGCCGCTCAGGCTGTCTTGCAGTTGCAGGCGGGCGAGGCGTCGATGCAGGCGGGTCATGTCGGCCAGGGTCTGGTCGTGCAAGTCCATGCCGATGCGCTGGCGTTCGTTTTCCAGCTCTTCGGTCAGGCGCAAGGCCCCGAGGCGCAAGCCTTCTTCCCGGGCGCGGGTCTGGGCCTGGGCGATGGCCAGTTCCTTGGCCTGGTCGGTCTGGCGCAGGGCGTATAGATAAGAGGCGAGCAGGTCGGCGACGTGTTGGGCATGGTGCACATCGTCCAGGGTGTAGTAATTGGCCGAGTGCATGGAGCAGCTCAAGGCGCCGATCACTTCGTTTCGCACCCGCAACGGCACATGCAATCGACTGCGCAGTTGGGCATCGAAAATCGGCCGGTTGAACGCACCGGGAAACTGAAAACGCGGGTCATTCATCGCGTCATCACTGAGGATGAATGGCGCTTCCCCCAGCAACAAAATGCGCAACGGGCTTTGCGACACTGGCAACGGCTGCTTGGCAAAACCGCTCCATGAGGTATGAACACCGGCCTCGTAGGCAGTGTGCAGATGGTTTTCGGCATTGAGCAGCAACAGGCTCACGTCGAGGTGATCGTGGGGCAGGATGAAGCGGATCTGCTCGGAGACCGCATTGATCATCGACTGGAAGTCCAGCAAGCCAGCCAGGGCCCTGGAGATGCCGAGAAAGTGTTTGAGCACTTCTTCGGCCTGAATGTGTGGTCGTAGCACGATGGTTTCGGCTCTGATTTTGTCCGGCTCACCATACGCCGTGTGCGGTGTGTCCACCACGCCAAGCAGGCGGGCGAGTGAAGGTTTGCGGTGTCGCGCGGGTTTTGTGCGGGATCCCGCACCCATCATGCGTGTATCCGCCGAAAGTCTGCACCTATAGCCACAGACACCGCCTGCTCAGGGGGTGCAGACTGGCCCCGAATGCGTAGTAACACCGGTCAGTTGTTCGCCTGCTGCCGAAAGCCCACAACAATAACAAGGGTCACACTATGAAATTCCAACCATTGCGCTGTGCGCTGCTGTCCAGTGCACTGATTCTGCTGCCAAGCTTCGCCGCTCTGGCCGATACCTCCGATAAAACGATTGCCTTGTCCAACAACTATGCGGGTAACTCCTGGCGTCAGGGCATGCTTGCCAGTTGGCAACAAACCACGGAAAAAGCCGTCAAGGACGGGTTGATCGCCGGTGCCGATTCGTTCACCACGGGTGAGAACCAAGCCACGGAACAAGCGGCGCAAATCCAGAACCTGATCCTGCAGGGTTACAACGCCATCGTCATTGATGCTGCGTCGCCCACCGCCCTCAACGGCGCAGTGAAGCAGGCGTGTGACGCAGGCATCATCGTCGTTTCCTTTGACGGCGTGGTTACCGAGCCTTGCGCCTACCGCATCTCCATGGACTTCAAGCAAAGCGGCATCGCCCAGATGGACTATCTGGCCGAGCGTTACCCCGACGGTGCCAATGTGCTGGAGGTGCGCGGCTTGGCCGGGGTCTCTGTGGATGAGCTGATTCACTCCGGAATTGTGGCCGGCGCACAGAAGCATCCCAAGCTCAAACTGG
>Ga0302214_1000328_pt1 | contig 11608 bp, 8 predicted proteins | sample II_Fen_N1_3_FD_194584 | JGI IMG/M metagenome (GOLD analysis project Ga0302214, IMG submission 194584) | Peat permafrost microbial communities from Stordalen Mire near Abisko, Sweden - II_Fen_N1_3 | ecosystem: Environmental > Terrestrial > Soil > Wetlands > Permafrost | place: Sweden: Abisko... | reverse complement strand
GTTGCCCCGTCAAAGCCGCCGTCGCCAAACGTGAGCGGCGCAAAGAGGCGCGTCCGGGCGAATTGCTCGACGCGGCGCTGGCGCTGTTTGTCGAAAAAGGCTTTGCCGCCACCAAGGTCGAAGAAGTTGCGGCCCGCGCTGGCGTCTCCAAGGGCACGCTGTTTTTGTATTTCCAGAACAAAGAAGAGCTGTTCAAGGCCGTGGTGCGCCAGAACATTTCCGGCCACTTCAAGGAGTGGAACAGCTTGTTTGACACCTTTGAGGGCAGCAGCGCCGAGATGATCTGCATTTGCCTGAACAACTGGTGGAATCTGGTCGGCGCCACGCCCGCGTCGGGTATCACCAAACTGATGCTGTGCGAGGCGGGCAATTTCCCCGAGATTGCTGCTTTTTACCAGCAGGAAGTCGTCCAGCCCGGCCAGACGCTGATACGCCGACTTTTGCAGCGCGGCGTGGACAGCGGCGAGTTTCGCCCGCTGGACATGGATTACGCGGTTTACAGCCTCATCGCACCGATGATTTTCCTGATTTTGTCGCGCCACTCCAACGGCGTTTGCGTGCCGGACCCACGGGCGCTGGAGCCGGAAAAATACATCGCCTCCCTGCTGGCCATTTTGCTGAACGGCCTGAGCGCCGCGCCCAGCCCAGTCGCCGCGCCTACCCCGAAAGACTAGAAAAATATGAAACGCTGGATTCAAGGGGCTGTGGCCCTGCTCGTGGTGGCCCTGCTCGCCGCCCTCGTGCTGCGCACCCTGTCGGCGCGCAAGGCCGGACAACAGGCGCTGCTGGCGGCCAGCACCGCCCCGGCCATCGCCCAAGTGGAGCTGGCCGACAGCGATCTGGTCAAGGCGCAGGTACGCGAGCTGGCCCAAGGGCTGGCGATTTCTGGCGCGCTCAAAGCCGTCAACTCCGCCGTCATCAAGGCGCGGGTTGCGGGCGAATTGCAAGGCCTGAGCGTGCGCGAAGGCGACAGCGTCCAAGCCGGTCAGGTGATTGCCCGCATCGAGCCCGGTGACTACGCCGCCCGCCTGCGCCAAGCCAAAGAGCAGGCCGCCTCGGCCAAAGCCCAGACCGACGCCGCCCAGCGCCAGTACGACAACAACCAGGCGCTGGTCAAGCAGGGTTTCATTTCCAAAACTGCACTGGACACCTCCGAGTTCAATCTGAATGCGGCTAAATCCTCGTACCAAGCCGCGCTGGCAGGCGCTGACGTGGCGGCCAAATCGCTGGAAGACACGGTGCTCAAATCGCCGATTGCCGGGCAAATCGCGCAGCGGCTGGCGCAGAACGGCGAGCGCGTCGCCATTGACAGCAAGATTGTCGAAATCGTCGATGTCAGCCAGTTGGAGCTTGAAGCGAGTCTGAGCGCGCAGGAGTCGCTGGCGCTGCGCGTTGGCCAGACGGCGCAGTTGCAAATTGAAGGCAGCGCGCAAAGCATCAGCGCCAAAATCGTCCGCATCAACCCCAGCGCCCAAGCGGGCAGCCGCAGCGTGCTGGCCTACCTGCGGCTGGAAAAGCCCGGCGGCGGCGCGGCGCCCGCGCTGCGCCAAGGCCTGTTCGCACAGGGCACGCTGGGCACAGCCCAGACCGCGCTGCTGGCCGTGCCGCTGAGCAGCCTGCGCAGCGACAAACCGGCGCCCTATGTTCAGGTGATTGAAAACGGCAAAGTGGCGCATAAAACCGTCACGCCGGGCGTGCGCAGCAGCGCCGCAGGCGAGGCGCTGGTGGCCGTCAGCGGTCTGACCGAAGGCGCGCTGGTGGTGCGCGGCCACATCGGCCTGCTCAGCGAAGGCATGGCCGTGCGCCTGACGCCGATGGCCGCGCCGCCAGCCACGCCAGCCACGCCTGCCACGCCTGCCGTCCCAGCCGCGCCTGCAGTTCCAGCCGCGCCCGCCTCCCGCGCCGTCGCGCTGTAACGGCATCCTTCCCCTCGTCAAAGGCAATGCTGCATGTGGTTCACCCAGGTCAGTCTTAAAAATCCGGTGTTTGCCACGATGGTCATGCTGGCCATCGTCGTACTCGGTCTGTTTTCCTACCAGCGCATGCAGGTGGACCAGTTCCCGAACATCGACTTTCCCGTCGTCGTCGTCACCGCCGACTATCCCGGCGCCTCGCCCGAAATCGTCGAAAGCGAAGTCACCAAAAAAATCGAAGAAGGCGTGAACTCCGTCGCGGGCGTGAACACGCTGACCTCGCGCAGCTACCAAGGCCAGTCGGTCGTCATCATCGAGTTTCAGCTCTCGATTGACGGGCGCAAGGCCGCCGAAGACGTGCGCGAGAAAATCGCCCTGATCCGCCCCACGCTGCGCGACGAGGTCAAAGAGCCGCGCGTGATGCGCTTTGACCCGTCCAGCCGGGCGATTTGGTCGGTCGCGGTGCTGCCCGCGCCAACGCAGGCTGGCAGCCAAACCAGCGCTGGGCCGCTGCCGCCAGCATCAGCTGCCGCGCCAGTTGTTGAGCGTCAGGACAGCGCGGGTATGAGCGCCATCGAGCTGACCAATTGGGCCGATCAGGTGCTGAAAAAACGCCTCGAAAACGTGCGCGGCGCCGGTTCCGTCACGCTCGTCGGCGGCACCAAGCGCGAAATCAACATTTACCTGAACCCACAGGCGATGGAGTCGCTGGGCATCAGCGCCGACCAGGTGGTGGCCGCCGTGCGCAGCGAAAATCAGGACTTGCCGCTGGGCGCGATTCGCTCGCTGGCGCAGGAACGCGCCGTCAAAATCGACGCCCGCATGAAACGCCCGGAAGACTTCGGCCGCATCATCGTGGCGCGCAAAGGCGGCACGGCGATTACCGTCAATCAAGTCGCCCGCGTCAGCGACGGCGCCGAAGAAATCGACAGTCTGGCCCTGTACAACGGCCAGCGCACGCTGCTGCTGACGGTGCAAAAAGCCCAAGACGAAAACACCATTTCAGTCGTCAACGGGCTGAATCAGGCCATCGCCGACCTGCAGCCGTTGGTGCCGCCCGGCGCGCGGCTGGAGCTGATTACCGACGGCGCCCGCCCGATTCGCGTCGCCGTGGACAACGTGCGCCGCACCTTGATTGAAGGCGCGCTGCTGACGGTGCTGATCGTGTTTTTGTTCCTCAACTCGTGGCGCTCGACGGTGATCACCGGGCTGACGCTGCCGATTTCCATCATCGGCACGTTTTTGTTCATGAACCTGTTTGGCTTCACCATCAACATGATCACGCTGATGGCGCTGTCGCTGTGCGTCGGCTTGCTGATTGACGACGCCATCGTCGTGCGCGAAAACATCGTGCGCCATGTGCAGATGGGCAAATCGCCGTATCAGGCGTCGCTGGACGGCACGCAGGAAATCGGCCTGGCGGTGATGGCGACGAGCTTTTCCATCGTGGCGGTGTTTTTGCCGATTGGGTTTATGGGCGGCATCATCGGCAAGTTTTTCCACGAATTCGGCGTGACGATTGTGGCCGCCGTGTTGATTTCGATGTTTGTCAGCTTCACGCTGGACCCGATGCTGTCGAGCATCTGGCACGACCCGTCGATTCACGCGCAGGGCCAGCGTGGCGCGCCAGTCACGCTGTACGACAAGACCATTGGCCGCGTCACCGGCTGGTTTGACCGCGCCACCGAGGCGATGAGCCACACGTATCAGGACATCCTGCGCTGGGCGCTGGTGCATAAGCTGAGTACGCTGGCGCTGGCGCTGGGGATTTTCATTTTGAGCATCGTGATGGTGCCGCTCTTGGGCACGGAGTTCGTGCCCAAGGCGGATTTCTCCGAAACCTCGCTGAATTTTTACACGCCAGTTGGCTCGTCGCTGGAAGCCACCGAGGCCAAGGCGCGCCAAGTCGATGCGATTTTGCGCGAGTTTCCTGAGGTGAAATACACCGTCGCCACGCTGAACACCGGCAACGCGCAGGGAAAAATGTACGCCAGCATTTACGTGCGACTCGCTGATCGTCAAGCCAGGACACGCAGCGCCGATGAGATGTCAGCCGCGCTGCGCGAGCGGCTCAAAAGCGTCGCCGGTATCACCGTGACGCACGCAGGCTTGCTCGACCCGGTCGGCGGCAACAAGCAGGTGGAGTTTTCGCTGCAAGGGCCGGATTTGAACGAGCTGGAGCGCCTGACGCAACAGGTGATGGACAAAATCCGGGGCATTCCCGGCCTGGTCGATCTGGACGCCAGCAACAAAGCCGCCCAGCCGGTGGTGGAGATTGATGTGCAGCGCGAAGCCGCCTCCGACCTCGGCCTGTCCGTGGGCCAGATTGGCACGGCGCTGCGCACCCTGATTGCCGGGCAGACGGTCGGCAACTGGCGCGCCCCCGACGACCAGACTTACGATGTCAACGTGCGCCTCGCCCCCGATGCGCGCAACGCGCCGCAAGACCTGGCGCGCCTGCCCTTCATGAACGCCACCGTGGGCAGCAACGCCGACGGCTCGGCGCGCATCGTTCGCTTAAGCCAAGTCGCCCGCGTCAAAGAAAGCACCGGCCCGAACCAGATCAACCGGCGCGACCTGACGCGCGAAGTCGCCATCAACGCCAACGTCTATGGCCGCTCGGGCGGCGAAGTCTCCGCCGACATCAAGGCCGCGCTGGCGACGGTGAATTTTCCGCCCGGCTACCGCTACGCCTTCAGCGGCTCGACGAAAAACATGGCCGAATCCTTTGGCTACGCGATTTCGGCGCTGGTGATGGCGATTTTGTTCATCTACATGATTCTGGCCAGCCAGTTCAAGAGCTTTTTGCAGCCGATGGCGCTGATGACTTCGCTGCCGCTGACGCTGATTGGCGTGGTGCTGGCGCTGCTGCTGTTTGGCTCGGCGCTGTCGATGTTTTCCGTGATTGGCATCGTCATGCTGATGGGCTTGGTGACGAAGAACGCGATTTTGCTGGTCGATTTCGCGATTCGCATGCGCGAGGACGGCATGGAACGCGCCGACGCGCTGCTGCTGGCGGCCAAAGTGCGGCTGCGCCCGATTTTGATGACCACGCTGGCGATGATTTTCGGCATGGTGCCGCTGGCTTTTGCGCTGAGCGAAGGCTCGGAGCAGCGCGCGCCTATGGGCCAGGCGGTGATTGGCGGCGTCATCACCTCGTCGCTGCTGACGCTAGTGGTCGTGCCCGTCACCTACTGCTACCTGGACGATCTGGCGCAGTGGCTCAAGCGCAAGTTCGGCTCCAAAACCCGTCAGGCTGACACGGGCGGCCCCGTCTAAAATCAAAAGTTGCGCCCGACACGGGCCATCACCCCTCTTTTTATTTCACGCCCAACAACCAAAGTCCGCCATGAACTACGAAAAAGCCCGCTTCAACATGATCGAACAGCAAATCCGCCCCTGGGATGTGCTCGACAGCCAGATTCTTGCCCTACTGGCCGTGGTGCGCCGCGAAGACTTCGTGCCGCCCGCTTGCAAGGATCTGGCCTTTGCCGACATGGAACTGCCGCTGCCACCGCACGCCAACCCCGGCCAGTGCATGCTGGCACCGAAAATCGAAGCGCGTATTTTGCAAGACTTGGCCGTGCAAAAGCATGAAAAAGTGCTGGAAATCGGCGCCGGTTCCGGCTACATGGCCGCGCTGCTCGCGCACCGCGCCCAGCAAGTCATCACGCTGGAAATCGAACCCGCGCTGGTCGAAACCGCTCGCCTCAACCTGCAAAAAGCCGGTATCGCCAACGCCGAAGTGCGCCAGGGCGACGGCGCCGCCAATCTGGCCGAAGCCGTGTCCGACAACGGCGCGCTGCGCGGCCCGTTTGATGTGATCGTCCTGAGCGGCTCGGTGGCCGAAGTGCCCGCCGCACTGCTGGAACTGCTGAAAGTCGGCGGACGCCTGAGCGCCATCGTCGGCAGCCAGCCGGTGATGCGCGCCACGCTGATCACCCGCGTCAGCCAAACCGCCTGGAGCACCACGCAAGCCTGGGACACGGTCGCGCCCCGGCTGCAAAACTTCCCCGAGCCATCGACCTTCGCGTTCTGACAGTTCAGATTCTCGAAAGGCCCCGCATGGTTCCTCAACTACCCCTGTCCCGTTTTAGCGAATGGCGCGTCAGTGCTGCCGCTGCGGCGGCGCCCACCACCCTGCCCGTGGTGCTCGACGTGCGCGAGCCCTCGGAGCTGCGCGCCGCCTGCGTCAAGGAAGACGGCTTCACGCTGCTGGCCATTCCGATGCGCCAGATTCCAGCGCGCCTGCCCGAACTGCAGACCCGCTACGACCTGAAGCACCCGATTGCCTGCCTGTGCCACCACGGCATGCGCAGCCTGCAAGTGGCCACCTACCTGACGCAAAGCGGTTTTGCCGACGTGGTCAATCTGCAAGGCGGCATTGACGCCTGGTCGCAGCAGGTGGACGCGTCGGTGCCGCGCTACTGAGGCCAGAGCGCGCGGGCTGATTTTTGACTTTTCCAACTTTTATAAGCCCTCTATGAAAATGCCCAAAAAACTGTCCGCGCCACGCTCGTCCCTGCGCCCCCTGTCCATCGTCATCGCGCTGGCCGCAAGCGCCATCTCCCCGCTGGCCCAGGCGCAAAGTCAGATTATTCTGCACCCGGTTGATCACCAGTTGTTATTTATTCCCAGCAAGCTAATACGGCCGCAGTCCCAGGGTCAAAGCCTCGTCGAGCTATACGACGCGGCCCGCGCTTTTGACGCCAGCTACCAGTCGGCCCGGCTGCAGTACGACGCCAATGTCGCCCGCGCCGACCAGGCCAAAGCGGGCATCCTGCCCAGCGCCGCGCTGTCGGCGGGCGCGTCCCGCGTCGGGATGGATATCAACCAGCCCGCCGTCAACACCAGTTACAACACCCAAAACGTCACCCTGAGCGCCAGCCAGCCGCTGTACCACCCCGCCAATCAGGCCAGCTACGCGCAGGGCAAAAAGCAGCTAGATCTGGCCAAAGCCCAGCTCGAAGCCGCCGAACAGGACTTGATCGTGCGCACCAGCCAGGCCTATTTCGACGTGCTGGCCGCGCAGGACACACTGACCTTCGTCAAGGCGCAAAAAACCGCCGTCGCCGAGCAGCTCGCCTCGGCCAAGCGCAATTTTGAAGTCGGCACCTCCACCGTCACCGACAGCCGCGAAGCGCAAGCCCGCTTCGACTTGGTAACAGCCCAGGAAATCGCCGCCGACAACGACTTGCGCGTGAAAAAAATCGCCCTCGACCAGCTCGTCGGCCTCACCGACGCCAAGCCAAAACCGCTGCTGGCGCCGGTCAAGCTGCCGCCGGTGCTGCCCGCCGACGCCGATGCGTGGGTGCGGCAGTCCGAAACCCTGCATCCGGCGATCCGTCAAGCCCAAAGCGGCGTCGAAATTGCCGACCTCGAAGTGACCAAGGCCGAAGCGGGCCACAAGCCGACGCTGGACCTGAGCGCCAGCTACAACGTCACGCGCAACCCCAGCACCACCGCAGCCAGCGGCATCTCGTCGCGCGCCAACACCAGCACGATTGGCGTGCAGTTCAACCTGCCGCTGTTTGCTGGTTTTTCCATCCAGAACCGCGTCAAGGAAACGCTGTCGCTGCGCGACAAGGCCCAAAGCGACCTCGAAGGCGCGCGCCGCAGCGTGGCCCAAGCCACCCGCACGGCTTTTCTCGGCGTGGCCTCCGGCCAGAGCCAGGTCAAGGCGCTGGAAGCAGCCGAACTGTCCAGCCAAAGCGCGCTCGAAGCCAACCAGCTCGGCTACCAGGTCGGCGTGCGCATCAACATTGACGTGCTGAACGCACAAAGCCAGCTCTACCAAACCAAGCGCGATCTGGCACAAGCGCGCTACAACGTGCTGCTCGGCGACCTGCGCCTGCGCCAAGCGAGCGGCAGTTTGACGGCGGCTGATTTGCAGCCGGTCAATGGCTTGCTGGCGAAATAATCACTCGTGGGAAGGGTGGGCGCGAGAGGCCGCATGGCTCGGCGCACTCACGGCGCTGGCAGCATGAGTCGGCACGCTGGCGGCGCTGGCCGTCGCACTGGGCGCACTCACAGCTCCCGGCGCATAAAGAATCACATTGCGCCTGACCAACTCGCCCGTTACCGGGTGGTAATAGGCCTCCACGATGTCGCCATTTTTCTTGATGGCGTAGAACTCATAGCAATTAGTTTTTGACACCTTGAGGTCTGCGCGCAAATACTCATTGGCACCAAATACGGCCTTGATTCTTTCCTCGTCCATCCACGCCTGACCGGGCAACGTGGCGCAGACAACGCGCTCACCCGGCGTACTGGCCTGAACTGCGCTGCTACCACAGACCGCCAGCACTGCCCAGAACGCCAACAGTGCGGCTTGAAATGCTTTGTTCTTCTTCATATGGATTCCTTCATTCGGCAACGGTTAAGCGGACCAGCTTTAGCCCATCGTCACTTAGCCGCCGCCACTGCATGCGGAATCAAATTACTTTTAATCAGCTCGCCGGTGACGGGGTTGTAATAAGCCTCGACCACATCGCCATTTTTCTTGATGGCGTAAAACTCGTAGCACTGCATTTTGGAAGTTTTAAACTTCACATCGATATACTCGCTTGCGCCGAAAATCGTCTTGATTCTGTCCTCACCCAGCCACTTCTGGCCGAGCTGCACATTGCACACGATGGGTTTACCTTGACTGGTTGCCTGAGCGGTGCTGGCGCCACAAACCGCCAACACCAAGCCAAAAGCCAACCCTGCTGCCTGAAATGCCTTGCCGTTTTTCATACCAACTCCTTCGTTAACCATGACCGCCACACCTTGCGGCGCTCTGGCGGCAAGATTAAGCGGCTCAGCTTAGGACAGTCTGAAGGTCACAGCGCTGGGCTGTCAATAAACGACCAAGTTAGGCGCAGGCACTGGCGCTTTGCCAGGATGTGCGTGGGCCGCGCTGGCTGGCGTCGCCGGTTTGGGCGCACTTGGAATGCCATCCATAAGAACCGCGCCGCCCTTCTGAAGCAGTACTTCATGCTCGACGATCGCGCCAGTCACGGGATGGTAATAAGCCTCCACCACGTCGCCATTTTTCTTGATCGCATGGAACTCGTAGCAGTTCGCGGCCGAGACCTTGAACTCAACCGCCAAATACTCGCTGACGCCAAATATCTCCTTGATTTTTGTCTCGCCCAGCCAAGCCTGGCCGGGTAGCACGGTACAAACCGCTCTTTCGCTCAAGTTGTTGGCCTGAACCGCGCCGCTGCCGCAGACTCCCAACAGCACCCCGAACGCCAGTGCCGCTGCGTGAAAGCTCTTGTTCTTTTTCATGCCTATTCCTTCAATGACTACCCTCTGGTCGCTACCCTTTGCAGCGGCTTGGAGACTTGATTAAAAAATCAAGCCACCAATCTTAGGACGATCTGAGGCCACCCAGCCCAAGCCGCTACGATACTTGTCCACCCAGCGCCGCTGCCCTGCCGCCCGCCGCCCCACTCCTTCTTTCACACACGCCATGAACCACGACTTCTTCCCGCAGCAATGGCTGAACAACACGCTGCTCGACGACGGCTTCATCGCGCAAAAAGCTGCCGAACTCGCCGCCCAGCCGCCCGCCTGCACCGCCGCGCTGGCCGACTGGCTGACGGTGCATTTCAAGCCCGCCGCGCTCGCCGCCCGCAACGAAGCCCAGCTCGAAGAAAAATTCATCGCCCCGCTGCTGGCGCTGCTCGGCTGGCACAAGGCTTACCAAGTCGGCCTGACGGTGCAGGGCAAATTTGCCAAGCCCGATTACTGCCTGCTGCTCGAAGCGGCGCAGGAAAACGCGCTGATCGCCAGCAAAGACGCCGCGCTGATCACCGCCATCTGCGAATCCAAAGCCTGGGACAAAACGCTGGACACCGGCAAAGCCGACCGCAAAGAAAACCCGCACCACCAGTTGCAGGACTACCTAAGCACCCTGCGCGTGCGCTATGGTTTTCTGACCAACGGGCGCGTCTGGCGCGTCTATGACACGGACAAAATCACCGCCAAAAAGACCTTTATCGAGTTCGACCTCGAAAAAATCTGCGCCTTGACGCAGCCCGACGAAAAAGCCAGCGCCCTCGCCCTGTTCGCCTTCTTCTTCGGCCAGGCGACTTACCTGCGCCCGGCGGAGAGCGGCGCGGCCAGCCCGATTCAAGAAACCATTGCCGCCTCCGCCGAGTTCACGCTGGCCGTCGAAGAAAACCTCAAGGCGGTGATTTACGGCTACGCGGGCGAAGACTCGCTGTTTGAAATCATGGGCCGTGCCATTCACCAGGCCAGCCCCGGCGCGACGCTGGCCAGCGTTTATGAAAACAGCGTCGTGCTGCTGTTTCGGCTGCTGTTCGTCGTTTATTTTGAAGACAAAAACCGGGCACTGCTGGCCCAGCATCCGTTCTACCCGCGCTACAGCCTGGGCCAGATTTTCCAGAGCCTGCACGGCCAGAGCGAAGCGCAAAGTCGGCTGCACAACGGCGTCCACGCGCTCAAAGAGCTGTTCACGCTGCTCGACCAGGGCGCGGGCGACATTGACATTCCACTCTTCAACGGCGGCCTGTTTGACCCGGATCGGGCGCCGCTGCTGCTGCAGCCGAAAATTTTCAGCAACGGCGTGCTGCGCCAGTTGCTGGAAAAACTGCTCTACAAAACCCACCGGGGCGACACGCTGTTTGACGCCCGGCGCGATTTTAAAAATATGAGCGTCACGCACCTGGGCCGCATTTACGAAGGGCTGCTCGAATTTCGCTTTGAGCGCGCTTTGGAAACCGCTGTTTACCTCGAATACCAAAGCAGCGCGACCAAGGGCAAAACCGTCGAAGCCTATTTCGACAACTACGACGCGGCCAACATCCGCAAGGAAAAAGGTTTCAAGGCATGGCGCGAAATCAGCGTCAAGGCGGGCGAGGTGTTTTTGAAAAGCGCCAGCAACTCGCGCAAAACCACGGCCAGCTATTACACCGAGCCGGTGCTGTCGCAGCCGCTGGTCAAAGCCAGCATCGACCACGCCATCGCGGCGGCGGCGCTAGCGGCAGCAGCAACGCCAGCCGCCGCCAACAGCGCAGCGCCGCCCGCCAACGGCAAGGCGTTTATGGATTTGAAAATCCTGGACAACGCTTGCGGCAGCGGCCACTTCTTGGTTGAGGCGCTGAATTACCTGACCGACTTGGCGCTGGCCCGGCTCGACACCGACTTTGATCTGCAGCAGCTCGTCGCCGAAGAGCGCGCCAAAATCGCCGCCCAACTGGCGCTTTTAAATCTCGATTACCAGCCCGAAGACGCGCAGATTTTGAAGCGTGCGCTGCTGAAACGCTGCATTTTTGGCGTCGATCTGAACCCGTTTGCCGTCGAGCTGGCGCGGCTGTCGCTGTGGATGGACAGTTTTATTTTCGGCACGCCGCTGTCGTTTATCGAGCACCATGTGCAGCACGGCAACTCGCTGATGGGCGCCAGCGTGCAGGAATTCATCAGCTACCACGCGGTGGAAGTGCAGCAAAACGACCTGTTTGTCGAAGACCTGGGCGGGCGCTTTGACGCGCTGCGCGACGTGATGCACGAGCTGGACGCGATGCGCGACACCACCGCCGCCGAAGTCGAGCAATCCAAGGCGCTGTGGAAAAACGCCATCAGCCCCAAGCTGACGCAACTGTCGCGGGCGCTGAGTTTTATCTGCACGCGCCGCGCGCTGCTGGCCGAGGGCAATGCCAAAGCCTGCGAGGCGCTGGGCAAAA
>Ga0302214_1000325_pt1 | contig 11736 bp, 10 predicted proteins | sample II_Fen_N1_3_FD_194584 | JGI IMG/M metagenome (GOLD analysis project Ga0302214, IMG submission 194584) | Peat permafrost microbial communities from Stordalen Mire near Abisko, Sweden - II_Fen_N1_3 | ecosystem: Environmental > Terrestrial > Soil > Wetlands > Permafrost | place: Sweden: Abisko... | reverse complement strand
TCCATCTTCTCCGGCGAAGCCCGGTTTGTGGCTTTGCCCGGCGAAGCGGGCGAGCTGGGAATTTATCCGCGCCACACGCCGCTGATTACGCGCATCCGCCCCGGTGCCGTGCGCATTGAAACGGCTGATGGCAAGGAAGAGTTTGTGTTTGTCGCCGGTGGCCTGCTCGAAGTGCAGCCCAACTGCGTGACTGTCCTGAGCGATACCGCCATTCGAGGCAAGGATCTGGACGAGGCTAAGGCCACGGCCGCCAAGGCACAGGCTGAAGAAACCCTCAAGAACGCCAAAAGCGATATGGATATTGCTATGGCCCAGTCCGAGCTCGCTGTTATGGCGGCCCAGATTGCCGCGCTGCGCAAATACCGCCAGAAAAAATAACAGCAACCCCTGCGGACTCCGGTCCGCTATTGCAGCCATTCTAGTAATGGAGGCTGCCTCTAGCCCCTGTCGCAAGTCAGGGGCTTTTTCTTTTTTTGCATTGAAAAAGGTGACTCAGGCTGACAGGGGCGGTGCTGGCGGCGCCCAGACTTATTGCAGCATAGGCAGGTCGGGCAGCTCGTTCGGGGGAATCTGGGAGCTTTCCGTGTCGTCTGGCCTTGCAAAATGTGTCATCAGGACGGCGGAGGTTTCCTCCAGTGCCTGTGCCAGCCCGTCCTCGTAGCGGTTTTCGTGGAAGGCATTGCTCATCCGGGCAATCATCGCCTGCCATTGCTGCGTGGTGACATGGCGCATCAGAGCCCGGTCAGCGACGATTTCAATCGCCTGCTCGGCCAGCAACAGGTAAATCAGCACCCCATTGTTGTCCTCAGTGTCCCAAATCCGCAGCTTGCCGAATAGGGTAATGGCCCGCTGACGAATGAGGTCGTTGAGGAGGGTTTGGCCATTGAGTCGCCAAAGATAGCTGGCGGGCAGGGCGGCTTCGATGCAAATGCGGATCTGCCCGCTATGGTGGCGCTCGCTGGCGGTCACCCGTGCGGCTAGGCGCTTCAGCATGTCGGGTGGAATGGCGCGCCGGGCGTCGGAGGCGTCCAGCCACAGGTGCCTGAGCAGGAGTTCGAGCTTATTGAACACGCCTACCAGTCCCCCGAGGCGCCGCCGCCACCGAAATCGCCACTGCCACCACTGCTAAAGCCGCCACTGCCACTGTCTGCATTGCCGCCGAAGCCGCCACCGCCACCAAAACTCCCAAGGCCACCCCAGCCGGAGGCGTGACTGCTGCGGCCTATTTTGCCCAAGCTGGTGATCAGTGCCAGCAGCATCCCCGCCAGCGCGGCAATGGTGCCAACCAGCAGGCTGCCGCTTACCAACCAAGCCAGCGCACCAACAGCGCCGCCGGTGACCACAGAACCCAGCTTGCGCCCCAGCACGACCGACAGGATTCGCCCGCCAATCGGCACCGCAAAAAATAGAAAAATCGCCAGATTGCCCCAGTCAAAGCCTGGCTTACCCGCCGGGCTCTTGTCGGGTAGTGGCAGATTTTCCCCGGTGATACGGGCCATCAGTTGGCTGGCGGCGGCATCGAGCCCGCCAGCAAAATCGCCCTGCTTGAAGCGCGGGGTGATGGCGGTTTCGATGATCTGGCGCGCTGCTAGGTCGGGAATCGCGCCTTCGAGTGCCTTGGTGGTTTCGATACGCACCTTGCGGTCATTTTTGGCGACGACCAGCAGCAGACCGTCGCCTATGCCCTTGCGTCCGATTTTCCAGCTATCGCCGATGCGCTGGGCGTAGGCGGCAATGTCTTCGGGCTGGGTGCTGGGCACCATCAGAAACACCAGTTGCGCGCCGCGTGACTGCTCGAAGGCTGTTAGTTTGGCCTCCAGCGCCTCGCGCTGGGCGGGCGTGAGGGTGCCGGTCTGATCCATCACATGGGCGGTCAACGCCGGGACGGGCTGCACGCCCTGCGCCCAAGCACCCAAAGCGGCCAAGGGCAGCCAGCAAGCCAGCAGCAGGCCGCCTACCAGCCGGGCCATCTGCCAGCGCCAGCCGTGAAGCATGGCTGGATGAAAAGAACGGCCTGCTGTCATCGGGAAAGAAGCCTATTTTTTGTTGAAATCAACCACCGGCGGCGTAGAAATCTGGGCTTCGTTGGCGACGGTGAAATTGGGCTTGACCTTGTAGCCAAACAGCATCGCCGTCAGGTTGCTCGGAAAGCTGCGCGCCAGCACGTTGTAATCCTGAACGGTTTGGATGTAGCGGTTGCGCGCCACGGTGATGCGGTTTTCGGTGCCTTCAAGCTGCACCCGCAAATCGCGGAAACCCTGGTTGGCTTTCAGGTCCGGGTAGCGTTCGCTGACGGCCATCAGGCGGCTCAGGGCGCCGCCGAGTTCGCCTTGGGCGGCCTGGAATTTGCTGAAGGCGGCCGGGTCGTTCAGCGTGGCGGGCGTGACCTGAATCGAGGTGGCCTTGGCGCGCGCCTCAATCACCTTGGTCAGCGTTTCCTGCTCGAAAGCGGCCTCGCCCTTGACGGTGGCCACGATGTTGGGCACCAGATCGGCGCGGCGCTGGTACTGGTTCAGCACTTCGGACCAGGCCGCGCTGGTTTGCTCGTCCAGCGTCTGAAAATGGTTGTAGCCGCAGCCCGTCAGCAGCAAACTCAGCATGGCGGCGAAGGCGAAGCTCAAAAAACGTGAGTGCATGAAACAGTCTCCAAAATTCAAGCAGTGACACTACCATAGTCGAGTTTTGGCCGGACGATGCTTGATGAGCAGGTGTAATCTGAAACAAAATCAAGCCGAGAATCCTGTGCGGGATTTTATCGGCCCGTGTTGGACGCAAACTTGATGGATCTCATGCTTAAATCAAAAACTCCTCTTGCCAGCCCCGGTAGTGCGCGCGAAATGCAGGAAGTCTCGCCGACTCCGTTGGTGCTCCATTGAGCGTTTGTTGGCCATGATGGATTACCAAGCCCCCTGGTGGCTGCCCGGCGGCAATTTGCAGACCATCTGGGCGGCGCTGCGGGCGCACCGCTTCAGCGATGTGCCGCCGGTGTTTCGCCGCGAACGCTGGATCACCCCAGATAGCGACTTTGTCGATGTGGACTGGCTGGTGCCCCCTGGCGGCACACCGGCCCAAACCGCTGGCGCCAAGCCGCCCTTGCTGGTGCTGTTTCACGGCCTGGAGGGTTCCTCTGGCAGCCACTACGCGCAGGCGTTTGCCGATGTGGCCAGTCGGCGCGGCTGGACCTGCGCGGTGCCGCATTTTCGCGGCTGCTCGGGCGAAATTAATCTGGCGCCACGCGCCTACCATTCGGGCGATTTCGTTGAAATTGACTGGTTTTTGCAACGCTTTGCCGATCTGCATGCCGGGCCGGTCGTCGCCGTGGGCATTTCGCTGGGCGGCAATGCGCTGATGCGCTGGGCGGGAGAAATGGGCGCGCAGGCCGGGCAAGCGGTGGTGGCCATCGCCTCGGTCAGCGCGCCGCTGGATTTGGTGGCCAGCGGACTGGCGATTGGCCGGGGCTTTAACCGGCTGGTGTACACCCGCATGTTTCTCCAGTCGATGCGGCCCAAGGCGCTGCAAAAACTGGCCCAGCACCCCGGCCTGTTTGACGGCGATGCGTTGCTGGCGGCCCGCGATCTCTACGCGTTTGACGAGATTTTCACCGGGCCGCTGCATGGCTTCAAGGGCGTGGAAGACTACTGGCGGCGCGCTTCGGCCAAACCTTATCTGGGGCAGATTGCCGTGCCCGCGCTGGTGCTCAACGCGGTCAACGACCCCTTCATTCCGGCTGGCAGCCTGCCCCGGCCTGCCGATGTCAGCGCCCAGGTCAGTTTGTGGCAGCCCGCGCAGGGAGGCCATGTCGGTTTTCCGGCGGTGTCGGCGCACGGGCCTTGCTTTCCGGGGCATGTGCAGGCCATGCCCGAAGCGGTGGCGGCATTTCTGGCGGCGCAGCTGTAGTTTTCGCGGAAAATAGCTGCATGGATGATATTGTTCGCCAGGCCATCGCGAAGTGGCCGCATGTTCCCGCCTGCTGCGGCTGGCTCGGTCTGGACGCGCGTGGCAACTGGTATATGCGCGACGACCAGACCCAGGCGGCCGGCCCTTTTGCCGCGCCAGCCGATGGTGGCAATCGGATCAGCAAGGGTTCGCTGCTGCTGCACGACAAGCTGATCGACTTCATTGCGCGCAACTACGAGAGCGACGCCAGCGGCCAGTGGTTTTTCCAGAACGGCCCGCAGCGCGTCTATGTGGAGCTTGAAGTGGCGCCGCTGGTCTGGCGTGTCGATGCCGGTCATGGCTGGGCCGTGACCGCCCACACTGGCCGCAGCGCCCGCGTGCAGTGCTGCGTGCTCGATGAGCTGGGCCGCCTGTACCTAGATACTGATCTGGGCTTTGGTCTGGTTCACTCGCAGGACATGTTCCACGCCGCCGAGGCCGTCGAGCAGGGCTTGTGGTTTCCTGAAGAATGCCTGGCGGCAGATTTGCCGACGCGCTTCGGTTATGTGCTCAGCCCTGACGCGCGGCAGAAAAAATAGCCTTTTGTGTTGGTAGCGCTTGCGCCTGCCGAATTTTGGCGCTGTAAGTGGTCATGAAAAAAAGCCGGTCATTGACCGGCTTTTTTCGGGAACCGCGAGCGCCTTTTATTTGGCTGCATTCACCATGTATTCAACGGCGGCATGAACATCAGCATCCGAGGCGGTCGAGCCGCCTTTCGGAGGCATGGCGTTTTTTCCCATGACGGCACTGGTCTTAAGGGCTTGCAGACCGGTTTTGATGCGTGGCTCCCAGGCGGCTTTGTCGCCAAACTTGGGCGCGCCAGCGACACCAGCTGCATGGCAGGCCACACAAACTTGCTTGTACAGCGCTTCACCGGCGCCTGCGCCTGCAGCTGCGACCTTGGCGGGTGCGGCGGCGGCAGGTGGCGTTGCAGCAGCGGCTGGGGTTGCGACGACAGCCGGGGCGGCTGCTGGTGCAGCGGCTTCAGCAGCGGGCGCGGCGCCAGCGCCTGCAGGTACAGCAGGTTCCGGGAACTTGCCACCAGCAGCCGTCGTCATGTAAACGATGGCTCGGGCCACTTCGACATCCTGGAAGTCGCCACCGCCTTGCGCCGTCATGTTGTTTTTGCCCTTGAGAGCCGAATTGAGCAGTGCCGCAAAGCCGGTGCCGATACGCGGCGCCCAGGCCGCAGCATCGCTAAACTTGGGCGAACCCATTGCGCCAGTGGCGTGGCAGGCAGAGCACTGAACTTTATAGACTTCTTCGCCAGTGCGCAGAGGGCGGTTGCCTTCCTTGATTTGAATCATGCCGACTTTTTGGATGCGCTCGGCGATGGCCCGCTCGGAGTTGTCCGCACCCGCCATCGGCTTGCTGGCCGAAGCGACGTAAAAAGCCAGACCGATAATGGCAAAAACAGCCACGATAAAAGACAGCGCAACCGCCGACAGAAACTGCTTGGGTGTCTTGATCGGGCCGTTGTGGGCCGTATTGGGGGCGTTTTCGCTCATGGCTTCCTCAAAAAACGAGAGATCAGGGGGCTGCCGCAGTTTGCTGCAGGGTCGCCGCATTATAGCCACGCGCCCCGTAATGATACTGACGCCAGTACAGGCTGGTAGAATCGCTTTTTCTGTGTGGCGTTAATCCTTCACGCAGTTATCAATGTGCCAAGGTTTGAGTTTTTCTACAAACATTGCGCATCAGTAGTTCTTCAGCGTTGCGGCTGTAGCTCAGTGGATAGAGTATTGGCCTCCGAAGCCAAGGGTCGTGGGTTCGATCCCCGCCAGCCGCACCATTAATTTTGTTTTTCTTGCGCTCGCTGCACCTGTCAAGTGCAGGCGTTGCGAACGCTGTGCAGGTCGGTCACTCCCTCCAGCACCTTGAGCAGCCCGTATTGCTGCAAGGTCAGCATGCCATCGGCCACGGCGCGCTGGAAAAGCAGCGTAACTGGCGCGCGGTCCTGAATGAGCTTTTTGATCGCTGGCGTTGCCGTCATCAACTCGTAGATGCCGATGCGCCCCTTGTGACCTGTATGGTTGCAGCGCGGGCAGCCGGTGGCGCGGTACAGCACGGGGGCAGCTCCCTCTGGTTGGCCGAAACGTGTGTTCCATTGGGCCAAGACAGTGGGTTCGTCCAGCGCCATTCCTTTGCAGTAGTCCTGCGCCATTTGCGCGATATCGCTAGCCGAATCTTCCGCCGGAATCTTGCAGTGCGGGCACAGCCGATGCGCCAGTCGCTGGCTAAGTACGCCGATCAGGGCGTCAGAAAAGCTGAAGGGGTCCAGCCCCATGTCCAACAGGCGAACCACGCTTTCGGGCGCACTGTTGGTGTGCAGGGTGGAGAGCACCAGATGGCCGGTGAGCGAGGCCTCAATCGCGATGTGGGTAGTTTCGGTATCGCGCATTTCTCCGACCATGATGATGTCCGGGTCAGCCCGCAGGAAGGCGCGCATGGCGGTTGCGAAAATCAATCCAGCACGCGGAATCATCTGGATTTGGCGCAAGCCAGGGTGCGTGATCTCGATTGGATCTTCTGCGGTCCAGATCTTGTTTTCTGGTGTGTTGACCTCCGCCAAAAGCGAGTGCAGCGTGGTGGTCTTGCCCGAGCCGGTTGGGCCGCACACCAAAATAAGCCCGTAGCTGCGGTGCATCATGCTTTGGAGCCGACTCACCAGCTCGGGGCCGAAGTCAAGCTTGGCCAGTGGTATCGGCTTGGCCGACGCCAGCAGCCGCATCACGATGTCTTCGAGCCCGTTGTCAGTGGGCAAGCTGGCAACGCGCAGTTCCAGCTTGAGCGGGGCGAAGCGGGAAAAGTCGATCTTGCCATCCTGGGGCTTCCTGTGCTCCGAAATATCCAGGTTGCTCATGATCTTGATCCTTGAGATCATGGCCGCGCGCAACGTGTAGGGCAGCAGCAGGTAGTCCGACAGGGCGCCGTCAATGCGAAAGCGGATGCGCGTGGGCTGCTCCTCCGGGTAGGCCTCGATATGGATGTCCGATGCCCCCATCTTCTGGGCGTCGATGATCATCATGTTGACTAGGCGCACCAGCAGCGTGTCATTTTCCGACACCAGGCGGTGCGGTGCCGTGGTTTCGGAAAACGTGTCCTCGCTGTCCAGTCGCTGGGTCAGTTGCTGGATTTCCTCCTTCACCGACATCAGCTCGCCAGGCCCCATGACTGACGAATACTCCGAGGCGATGCGAATTGCCAGCTCCTCGGGATTGACGATGACCGGCACGATTTGCCGCTGGGCCGAGAAGCGCAACTCATCGAGGTAATCGGCATCAATAGGCGTTTCCACTGCCACCACCAGCGTCTTGTCGGTCGCCAGCAGGGGGAGCACTTGGCGCTCAAAGGAAAAAGCCTTGGGGACGAGCGCCAGCGCCTCCGGTGCGATCACAAAATCGTGCAGTGAGATGATGGGAATCTTCAACTGATCGGCCACCGCCTGTGTCAGTTTTCTGCGGCTGAGCACCTTCATCTCGACCAAGATATGGCTCAGCAAAGCGTGTCTTCTCAGCCGCATCTGCTGCAGCGCCTCGAACATCTGGCTGCGGCAAACCAGTCCTTGGTTCATCAGGATGTCGTCAAGGCGCACGGGAGAAAAGCTGTGCAGTTGGCCCACCTTGTCGGCCAGTGATGCCGAGTCGCTGATGCCGCCATCGCCAAAGTGTTCGTCGACCAGTGCGGGCGGGTACTTTTCGGGTGTTTCATCGCGGGCAGTCTCGGCTTCAGCCTGCCGCTGACCCCCAATATCATCGACTTGGTAGCTGCACAGCATGTGTTCCGGGATGAAAATCCTTGTCACAAAATCGGCCTCAGTCACCAGGAAAATGAAAAGCCCCTGCCGAATCCTGACCAGCCCCTTGGTGCGTCCGCGCAACTGTTCGCCATCGACAAAGCGTATCCAAAAAGGGCGAGTGCCCGGAATCACCGTCTGCCCGCCTGTCTTGCGGTACAGCTCGATCAATTCGGTATCGGCCACCAGCGCAATCGCGTGAGTCAGCTGAATGCTTTTGATGCCCGAAAAATTCAGCGTCTTGACAGAGTGCTCTCCATGCACCAAGAAACTCACGCTCACGGACTGCGGGAGAAATCGCGCTAAGTCTCCTTCGGTGATGCCGTCTTCGGTGTCAGTGATGATGGCCTCGACTGGGGCCAGTTCTTCGTCAGCTTTTGCATATTTGAAAAAGCAGGGCAGGGGCCAGTTTTCCATCGTTGATGCTAGGGCTGAAGAGCTGGCCCCCTGCTTGCGGGCAGGCTGGCGCGGTTAAACATCGACCCAGGAAAGCGCAAGGTCTGCCGACGCCATCTGGACACCTGGCTTGAAAAATCGGTGCTTAGCCTCTTGCGTGAAGATGGGCAGCGTTCAAAGTGGATCAGTGAAGTCATCTGACAGATTATGACGAGTATCAACGTCAAAACCTCCCGGATCAACTTTCGACACCACACCTTTGCAGGAAATTTGTCCGCCGATTTGGTTGACTGATAGGCGCACCCGGTGCCGGTTTCACTGCTGTGGCCACCACAAAAGTCGTGCTTGAACTTGCATGGGGAATTTTTTAGCTGCCAATCTCCGGCCAGCGGTGGTGCAGGTACAGCCAGGCGAACAGGCCAATGCACAGCATGCCCAGCGACACGGAGGCTAGCGCAGGCGTTGAATGCATCACCAGCGGCGCAATCACACCGGCGACCAGCCCGTTGGCCGTTGAGCCGACAAAAGCCTGCAGCGACGAGGCCATGCCGCGTCGCTCGGGGTACAGATCCAGCACCAGCAGCGTGACCACCGGCACCATCAGCGCCCAGCCAAAGGCAAACAGCGCAATCGGAAACAGCGCCCAGGACACATGCGCGGGCAGCAGTAAATTAGCCGCCAGATTCAGCAACGCCGTCACCAGCATGATGACAAAGCCGTGGCGGATTTGCCGTTTGGGCGCGATTTTTCCGGCCAGGCGCCCGCTCAGCCAGGCGCCCGCCATGATGCCGGAGATGGTCAGCACGAAAAACCAGAAAAACTGCGTCGGCGCCAAACTCAGATGCTCGCCCAGAAAAGCCGGCGCCGCCAACACGTACAAAAACATGCCGTTGAACGGCACGCCGCTGGCCAGCGCCAGCAGCAAAAAACGCGGGCTTGAACCCAGCAGTTGCCAGTAGCCGCGCAGCAAGTGGCGCACCTCGAAAGGCTGGCGCGCCTCGGGCGCCAGCGTCTCGGGCAGGAATTTGAAGTTGACCGTCCACAGCACCACGCCCACGGCGGTCAAAAACCAGAAAATGCTGTGCCAGCCCAGATGCACAAACAGCCAGCCGCCGACCATCGGCGCCAGCGCGGGCGCCACGCCAAAGTAAATCGTCACCTGGCTCATCACTTGCTGCGCCTGCGCGGGCGGGAACAGGTCGCGGATCACCGCGCGCGAGACAACAATCCCGGCGCCGGTCGATAAGCCCTGCATGGCTCGGAAAAATACCAGTTGCCCGACGCTTTGCGACAGCGCGCAGCCCGCCGAGGCCAGCGTGAACATCGCAATGCCCCACAACACCACCGGGCGGCGGCCAAAGCTGTCGGCCATCGCGCCATGAAACAGGTTCATGAAGGCAAAGTCGAACAAATAAGCCGACAGGGTTTGCTGCATTTCCACCGGCGTGGCGCCCAGCGACTGCGTCATCCCGGCAAAGGCGGGAATATAGGTGTCGATGGAAAACGGCCCGAGCATGCCGAGCACCGCCAGCAGCACGGCCAGCGCCCAGCGCGGGCCGGGCCAGAGTTCTGCGGCGCGTGGCGTCATGCGTTTTTCAGCTGCAGGGCGGTGTCGTAGAGTTCGTTGCGCGAGGCGCCGGTGATGTCGGCGGCCAGCTTGACGGCGGTTTTCAGCGGCAGCTCGGCCAGCAGCAGTTTTAATATTCGCAGGCTGTCATCCGGGCCTTCAAACGCGCTGGTGGCGTGCAGCACCAGCGCGAATTCGCCGCGCGTGCGCTGCGGCCCGGCGTCCAGCCAAGCGGCAAAATCCTGCGCGGGGATCGTCGCGATTTCCTCGAACTGCTTGGTTAGCTCGCGCCCCACGGTGATCAGGCGGCCTTGCAGCACGGCCATCGCACGGGCCAGCGCCTCGATGCGGTGCGGCGCTTCCAGAATCACGATGGCGCGGGTGTCGCGCTGCAGCTCGGCAATCGCCTGGTCGCGCTCGGCGGCCTTGCTGGGTAAAAAACCGGCGAAGACAAAGCTGGTGCCGCTGTCGCCGCTGCCCTCGGCCCGCGTTACACCAGCGGCGCTGAGCACCGTGGTGACGCTGCTGGCGCCGGGCAGCGGCATGATTTTCAGGCCAGCGGCGCGCACGGCGGCGACCAGCCGCGCACCGGGGTCGCTGACGGCGGGTGTGCCCGCATCGCTGACGTAGGCGACGCGCTCGCCGCGCTGGAGTCGCTCCACCACCAGTTGGGCGGCCTCGGCCTCGTTGTGCTGATGCACGGCCAGCAGCGGTTTTTCAATGCCATACTGGCGCAGCAGCGGCTGGGTGTGGCGCTTGTCCTCGCAGGCGATGGCGTCCACCCGCTGCAGCACGTAGAGTGCGCGCAGGCTGATGTCGGCCAGGTTGCCAATCGGCGTGGCCACGACGTACAGCGTGGCTTCGGGGTAAGTTTGCATGCCGGCGGCGGCGCGTGCCGCATCCAGTGCCAGGTCAAAAGAGGCGTTCAATGTCGTTGTCCAGAAAACAGCTGGCTCCGCTGCCGCAGGGCGGGGAAGCGGGCCTTGCCAAAAAGCTCGTCCGGGGCGCTGCCGCTGCCGCGCCCCGGTTAACAAAGCAGGTTACCACCAAGTCGCGCGGCGACGCGGCGGAGGCGATTGCGCTGGCCTATCTGCGCCAGCGCGGCTTGCGCCTGATTCAGGCCAATTACGCCACGCCGGGGCGCGGCGGCGGCGAGATCGACCTGATCATGCGCGAACCCGATGGCACGCTGGTGTTTGTCGAGGTGCGCCAGCGTGCCAGCCAGTCGCACGGCGGCGCGGGCGCCAGCATCACGGTGGCCAAGCAGCGGCGCATTGTGTTCGCGGCGCGTCACTACCTGATGCGTCTGGCCAGCCCGCCGCCGTGCCGTTTTGACGCGCTGCTGATTCACGGCACGCCGCTGGCAGGCGCAGCGCCCGAAGACTGCGGCGCCTGTATCGAGTGGTTGCAGGCGGCTTTCGATGCTTATTGAACCGGTATCATCGGCCCATGCTTGAACAACGAATCGAACAGCAGTTTATCGACAGCGCCGACCTGAAATACCAGGCCGCGCAGGTCTTGTCGGCGCCGATTGCCGCCGCAGTCAACGCCATTTTGGCCAGCGTCACCAGCGGCGGCAAGGTGCTGGCTTGCGGCAACGGCGGCTCGGCGGCGGATGCCCAGCATTTCGCCGCCGAATTTGTCGGCCGCTACGAGCGCGAGCGCCCCGAACTCGGCGCTATCGCGCTGACCACCGACAGCTCCATCTTGACGGCCATCGCCAACGATTACGACTTCAGCGTGATCTTTTCCAAGCAGGTGCGCGCGCTCGGCAGCGCGGGCGACGTGCTGCTGGCCATCAGCACCAGCGGCAACTCAGCCAATGTGCTGGCTGCGATTGAAGCGGCGCATGGGCGCGACATGAGCGTGGTGGCGCTGACCGGTCATGGCGGCGGCAAGATCAACGACGCCTTACGCGAAACCGATGTGCATATCTGCGTGCCGCATGAGCGCACCGCCCGCATCCAGGAAGTGCATCTTTTAGTGCTCCACTGCATCTGTGATGGCGTGGACACCCAATTACTTGGCGATCAGGAGTCTT
>Ga0302214_1000320_pt1 | contig 11836 bp, 10 predicted proteins | sample II_Fen_N1_3_FD_194584 | JGI IMG/M metagenome (GOLD analysis project Ga0302214, IMG submission 194584) | Peat permafrost microbial communities from Stordalen Mire near Abisko, Sweden - II_Fen_N1_3 | ecosystem: Environmental > Terrestrial > Soil > Wetlands > Permafrost | place: Sweden: Abisko... | reverse complement strand
GCGCGTGCCGCCTGCAGGGCAGAGTCGCCCGAGCGCGCCTGCAGTGCGATGTCGGTGGCCCGTTTGTAGAGCTGGGCGTCGCCGGTTTTGCGGGCGGCGTCAAGCATCAGCGAAAAGCCGGTGCCGGGCTCATCTTCCTGCGCGCTGATTTCGCCGAGCAGCAACTCGTAAAACAGGCTGCTGTCCAGCGGTGAAATAGCTGCTGCTTCCCGCGCTGCCCTGGCTTGGGCGAGCTCCGACGGTGCGGTGGGTTTGGGCAGCTTGGCTTGGGCCAAAACCGGTGGAACGGCAAACCACAGACACGCCAATACAAGGCCAAGTTGTTTCTTCATTGGGCCATGATAATGGATGCGCTCGGGTGTCGCTGGTGTCGGGCCTTGTCTTGGTGGACCCACTTGGGCGCGTTGGTGCCTGCTTTTTGCTTGAAAATAGGAGTTTTTCATGCCTGAATTGCCTGAAGTTGAAGTTACCCGGCTGAGTTTTGCCGGGCGCATTGCCGGGGCGCGCATTGAGGCGGTGTCTGTCGGCAAGCCTTTGCGCTGGCCGTTGGGCTGCGCGCCGTCGCAACTGACAGGCCAGCAGGTGCTGGGTGTGCGTCGCCGGGGTAAATACCTGTTGCTCGATTTGAGTGATGGCTTGCTGTTGATGCACCTGGGCATGTCCGGCAGCGTCAGCTTTGGCGCCAGTCTGGGCGCGGCGGGCAAGCACGATCATTTTGATCTACTGACCAGCCAGGGCACGCTGCGCCTGCACGATCCGAGGCGCTTTGGCGCCGTGGTCTATGCCGCGTCGGAGCATGACCTGGCTGCGCAAAAGCTGCTCGGCCACCTCGGCGTCGAGCCGCTCGGCGATGATTTTGATGCCGCGCTGTTCCATCAGGCGCTCAAGGCGCGTAAAACGCCGATCAAGCAACTGTTGCTGGCCGGGCAGGTGGTGGTCGGCGTGGGCAATATTTACGCTTGTGAAGTGCTGTTTCTGGCCGGTATCCGGCCCACGACCCAGGCGGGCGCGATCAGCAAGCCGCGTGCGGCCTTGCTGCACAGCGCGATCCGGCAGGTGCTGGCGCAGGCCGTTGCCCAAGGTGGTAGCACGCTGCGGGATTTTTCCAACGCCCAGGGCGAAGCGGGGCATTTTCAGCTGGACGCCAAAGTTTATGGCCGGGCCGGTTTGCCCTGCCGGGTGTGCGCCACACCAATCAAAAGCATCCGACAGGGCCAGCGTTCGACCTTTTATTGTGTCAGTTGTCAAAAAGCGTGAGCACTGTGTCGCTGTGACATTGGTAATTGCGGCGGCCAGTGCTATATTGGTCCGATACTATTTTTACGGCAGAGCATGTCTTTCAACGAACAATTTGATCAGCACGGTGTCTGGCGGCGCGAATTTGCATTAAACCTGAAGGTACTCTCTGAGTGGATGCGTGACCACGACTTGATGAACGCAGCCGTCGAGGAGCGACTGGTTTTGCTGGAGTCGCAGGTGCGCGCCGACAAGGTTATGGTGGCGTTTGTCGCGGAGTTTTCACGCGGAAAATCCGAACTGATCAACGCCATCTTTTTTGCCGGTTACGGGCGCCGCATCATGCCGGCAACGGCTGGGCGCACCACCATGTGCCCGACCGAGCTGGGCTATGACGCCGATGTGCCGCCCTGCCTGCGCCTACTGCCCATCGAGACTCGGCTGGAGGCGCAGGCGCTGATGGAATGGCGCAAGGCGCCTGAAAAATGGGTGCAGGTCGATCTGGACGTGAACGACCCGGTGCAGTTAGCGCAGATGATGGAAAAAGTTGCCGAAGTGCGCTACGTCACCCAAGACGATGCCAAGGCGCTGGGTTTCTGGAACGAGAGCCACCCCGAAGACAACCCGCCCGTCGGCTCCGACGGGCTGGTCGAAGTGCCCAAATGGCGCCATGCGCTGATCAACATCGCCCATCCGCTGCTCAAGCAGGGGCTGGTCATTCTCGATACGCCCGGCTTGAATGCCATCGGCGCCGAGCCCGAGCTGACCGTGAGCCTGATTCCTCAGGCGCATGCGGTGGTCTTCATTCTGGGCGCCGATACCGGCGTCACCAAGTCGGATCTGGCCATCTGGCGCGAACACCTGGTGCCTCCGTCTGACGGCGGCGACACCCGGCTGGTGGTGCTCAACAAGATCGACAGCCTGTGGGACGCGCTGAGCACGCCCGAGCAGGTGCAGGCGCAAATCAACAACCAGCGCGTCACTTCGGCCGAGATACTGGGCCTGCCGGTCTCCAAGGTGATTGCTGTGTCGGCGCAAAAGGGTCTTGTGGCCAAGGTCACCGGCGACGATGCGTTGCTGAAGGCCAGCCAGTTGCCAGCACTGGAGCAGGCGCTGGGTGAGGGCGTGATGGGGCAGCGCCAGAAAATCTTGCAAATGGCGGTGGTCTCCGGCATTGGCGAGCTTAAAAATGAGGCCGGACGGTCCATCCATGTGCGCAGGCGCGACCTGTCCGAGCAGATGATGGAGTTGCGCGGCCTGCGCGGCAAAAACGTCTCGGTCATCAAGCAAATGCGCCTGCGTATCGAGCAGGAAAAGGCCGAATTCGACGCCAGCGGCGCGCGTATCTACGCGGTGCGCTCGGTGCATCTGAAACTGCTGCGCGAAGTGGTCACGCTGCTGAGCACGCCGACACTCAAGGCCGAGCTGAGCGAACTGGTCTCCGCGCTGAAGCAGCCGGGCATCAAGCTGCGCCTGAAAAAGACTTACGGCGACACCTTTGCGCAGCTGCGCGCAGGGCTCAAAAGCGTGCAGGTGCTGACTGGCGAAATCCAGACCATGCTGAATTCGTCTTTCCGGCAGATCAATTCCGAGTTCAACTTTTCGCTGCAGGCGCCCAAAGAGCCCGATGTCACCCGTTTTGCGGAAGACCTGGACCTGATAGAGCGCAGCCATCTGCAATACCTTGGGCTGGGCAATGCGCTCAGGCTGTCCCAGGCCGCTTTTACGGAGCGGCTGGTGCGCGCGCTGGGCACGCGCCTGCGAGTGGTCTATGAGACGGCGCTGAGCGAAGTCGAACTCTGGAACAAGTCGGCCTCGTCGCAGCTTGACGCCCAGCTGCGTGAGCGTCGGCGCAATTTTGCGCGTCGGCTGGAGGCCATAGAGCGCATCCAGCAGGCCGCTTCGGGGCTGGATGAGCGCATTGCCGAAATTAATGATCAGGAAACGTCTCTCAACGAGCTGGATGCAAAATTGACGGAATTGACCCAGCCTTTTCTGGACAATCTTCCCCCGCCTGTGGCTGCCACTGGTGGTGCTGGCGTGAATGCGCTGTTGACCGAGGCGGCTTGAGCATTGGCGCTGAAAAAACCGGCGCCGCGCCCGGCTGAGGCGATGGATTCTTCTGCTTCCTCCCGAGCGGGCGCTCGCCCGTGTGTGCTCAAGCCTAGCGTGGCTGCGGCCTTTTCCGGGGAAGTCGTGCGCTGGCAGCAAAGCCACGGGCGTAGCAATTTGCCCTGGCAAAACACCCGCGACCCGTACCGCGTCTGGCTGTCTGAAATCATGCTCCAGCAGACGCAGGTCGCGACGGTGCTGGACTATTACGCCCGTTTCTTGGCGCGATTTCCCACGGTGGCCGAACTGGCTGGCGCGTCGCAGGACGAGGTGCTGGGGCTGTGGAGCGGGCTGGGCTATTACAGCCGTGCCCGCAATCTGCACCGTTGTGCCCAAGACGTGGTGGCGCTGCACGGCGGGCAGTTTCCGTGCTCGGCGCTGCAGCTGCAGACGCTGCCCGGCATTGGCCGCTCGACGGCGGCGGCGGTGGCTTCTTTTTGCTTCGGCGAGCGCGTCGCCATTCTGGACGGCAACGTCAAGCGGGTGCTGACGCGGGTGCTGGGTTTTTCCGCCGATCTGGCTGAAAGCGCCAATGAAAAAGCCCTCTGGCAACTGGCGACGGCGCTGCTGCCAGAGCAGGATTTGTCCGTCGCGATGCCGCGTTACACCCAGGGGCTGATGGATTTGGGCGCCACCGTCTGCACCAGCCGCAAGCCGCAATGCCTGCTGTGCCCGGTGCAGGCGCTGTGCGTGGGCAGCGCCAGCGGCGCGCCCGAAAGCTACCCGGTCAAAACCAAAAAGCTCAAGCGCAGCGCCCAAGCCTTGAGCCTGCTGTGGGCGCAAAAGCCCGATGGTTCAGTCTGGCTAGAAAAGCGCCCCAGTGCGGGCATTTGGGGCGGGCTGTACTGCCTGCCAGTGTTTGACAGTGATGCGGCGTTGCAGGCAGTTTTGCCGGAAAGCCTGGACGGCTCGCTGCAGGCGCTGCCGCATTTTCTGCATGTGCTGACGCACAAGGATTTGCATCTGGCGCCGTGGATTGCCGGTTTCGGCGCCGATCAGCCGCTGCCGGAGGCGATGACTTCGGCGTCCCGCTCGGGCGCCTGGTTCAGCGCGGCGGCTTGGCCGGGTTTGGGCCTGCCCGCGCCGATTCGCAAGTTGCTGCAAGCCACCGCCGCATAAGCCTGTCAGGCATGCGGCGCTAAACCCGGCTGGCCGCTGTCAGGGCATCGAGTTCGCGGTGTCGTTTCAGCGTGGTCCATTGCTGGCTGAAGGCTGCTGCCAGTGCTTCCACCAGATAAACCGAGCGGTGCTGGCCGCCAGTGCAGCCCACGGCCACCGTCACATAGCTGCGGTGGTCGCGCACCAGCGCCTGCAGCCAGTGGCTTAAAAACTGCTCAATATGACGGAACATGTCGTCCACCTCGGCGTGGGTCTTGAGGTAATCCGCCACCGGTGCATCCAGCCCGGTCAGTGGGCGCAGAGCAGGCTCGTAATGCGGGTTGGGCAACATGCGCACGTCAAACACATAGTCAGCGTCCATCGGCACGCCGCGTTTGAAGCCAAAGGATTCAAACACCAGCGTTAATTGGTGCCGGGGCGCCGCAATCAGCGACTTGACGTAGCCCTGCAACTGCGAGGCGCGGATCATGCTGGTGTCAATCACATGAGACTGCTCGCGCATTTCGGCCAGCAGCTCGCGCTCCAGTTCAATCGCGTCGATCAGCGCCCGGTTCTGGTCGGTGGCGTCGATGTGCGACAGCGGGTGCAGGCGCCGGGTTTCGGAAAAACGCCGCACCAGGGTTTCGGCGTTGGCGTCGAGAAACAGCGATTGCACCGCTACGCCCTGCGCCCGCAAGGCCTTGAGCTGATCGGGCACCAGCGGCAGCGAGGTGGCACTGCGCACATCCATCGCAATCGCTACCTTTGGGGCGTTGTCCGGGCGTTTGAGCGCCACAAAGGGCAGCAGCAGCTCCGGCGGTAGGTTGTCCACGCAGTAGTAGCCGACATCCTCCAGCGCGTGCAGGGCCACTGATTTTCCAGAACCGGACATGCCGGTGATAAGGATCATTTCCATGCCGCTCTCCTGATGGTGTTTGATACGACTCTTAAGGACATTGCGCCAGCATTTCTGTGGCGTGCGCCAGCGTGGTGTTGGAAAGCCGCTCGCCGCCCAGCATGCGGGCAATTTCGCTGACCCGCTGCGCGCCGCTGACGGGCTCGACGGTGCTGATCGGTTGCTGTTGGTCGCTGCGCTTGGCCACGACCAGATGTTGGTCGGCAAACGCGGCGACCTGTGGCAAATGCGTCACGGCCAGCACCTGGCGGTCCTGGCCGAGCTGGCGCATCAGCCGGCCCACGGTTTGCGCGACGGCGCCGCCGACGCCGGCATCGACCTCGTCAAAAATCAGCGTTTGCGCCTGCCCGAGTTGGCTGGTGGTCACGGCAATGGCCAGTGCGATGCGCGACAGTTCCCCGCCGGAAGCGACTTTGCCGACGGGCCGGGGCGTGCTGCCGCTGTGCCCGGCGACGCGAAATTCGGCCTGCTCCAGCCCGTGCTGGGCGGGCTGCTCCAGCGGATTGAGCACGACTTCAAAGCGCCCGCCCTGCATGCCCAGCCCCTGCATCGCTTGGGTGATCGCCTGGGCCAGGCGCGGCGCGGCCTGGGCGCGCAAGCTCGATAGGGCGCGCGCCTCGTCTTGGTAAGCCGACTCGGCCAGCGCGGTATTTTTTTCGAGCTGGGCCAGATCGGCGGCTTCGTCGAGCCGGGCCAGTTCGGCCTGCCACGATTGCAGCAGCGCGTACAGGTCGGCGGGCGCCCGTTTGTAGCGCCGCGCTAGGCTGACCCACTGGGCCAGGCGCTCGTCGAGTTCGGCTAGGCGCTGGGGCTCCAGCTCGGCATGCCGGGCATAGCCACGCAGCGAATGCACGGCGTCTTCCAGTTGCGCTTGGGCGGCGCCCAGCACCGTCAGCACGTCGTTGAATTCAGGCTCAATGGCGGCTTGACTTTCCAGCGCCGCCATCGCCCGGCCCAGCAAGCCGCCCGCGTTGTCGTCGGCTTCGTGCAGCGCATCGACGGCGGTGTGGACTGCGTCGCGCAGCGCCTGGATATTCGACAGGCGGCTGTGCTGGGTGTTGATCTCGTCCCATTCGTGTTCGCCGGGCGCGAGCTTGCCTAGTTCGCCGATTTGCCAAGCGAGGCGCTCGCGCTCGTGCTGTAGGCTGTCTTGCGCCTGCTGCGCCTGAGTCAGCGTTTTTTGCGCGCTGCGCCACTGCTGCCAGCGCAGCGCCAGCGCGTCGGTGGACAGGCCCGCGTAGGCGTCGAGCAGGCCGCGCACTGCTTCTGGGCGCGTCAGGCTTTGCCAGGCGTGCTGGCCGTGAATATCGACCAACTGATCGGCCACCGCCTTGAGCTGGGTGGCGGTGGCGGCGCTGCCGTTGATCCAGGCCCGGCTCTTGCCCTGCGCATCGACTGTGCGGCGCAGCAGCAGGCTTTCGCCTGCTTCAAAACCGGCCTGCTCCAGCCAGTGGGCCAGCGCGGCCGGGCGGTCAAACTCGGCGCTGATGTCGCAGCGTTGGGCGCCTTCGCGCACCACGCCCGCATCGGCTCTGGCGCCCAGCGCTAGCTGCAGCGCGTCAATCAGGATCGATTTGCCCGCGCCGGTCTCGCCGGTCAGCACCGTGAAACCTTGGTGTAAATCAAGCTCTAACTCGCGCACGATGACAAAGTCGCGCAGGGAAATGCTTTTCAGGCTCATGACTCAGGCGCCGCCTCCGCCTTCGTTCCAGTGCAGTTTTCTGCGCAGGGTGTCAAAGTAGCTCCAGCCCAGCGGGTGCAAAAAGCGCATCTGGTGCTCGGAGCGGCGCACGGTGATGCGGTCGCCGTGCAGCAAGCTGGCCAGCGATTGCTGGTCAAAACTGGCGCTGGCGTCGCGCCCGGCGACGACTTCGATGGCGACTTCGCCGCTGTCGGACAGCACAATCGGGCGGTTCGACAAGGTGTGCGGCGCAATCGGCACCAAAACCCAGCCGCCAATCGACGGGTGCAGCATCGGCCCGCCCGCCGACAGCGCATAAGCCGTCGAGCCAGTCGGCGTGGCGATGATCAGCCCGTCGGCGCGCTGGTTGGCGACAAAGCGGCCATCGACCTCAACGCGCAGCTCGACCATGCCGGAGGTTGCGCCCCGGTTCACGACCACGTCGTTCATCGCGGTGGCGCTGAAGACGCACTCGCCTGCGCGCATCACCTGGGCCTTCATCATGAAGCGCCGGTCTTCCTGGTAGTGGCCGCGCAGCATGGGCTTGAGGGTGTTTTGGTAGTCTTCAAAACCGATGTCGGTGATGAAACCCAGCCGCCCCTGGTTGATGCCGACTACCGGCACGCCAAACTCGGCCAAAAGTCGGCCAACGCCGAGCATGGTGCCGTCGCCGCCGACGACCAGCGCCAGGTCGCAGTGCCTGCCAATGCCCGCGACATCGAGCGTCGGGTAATGGCTCAGGCTGGTGTTGTTGGCGGTGTCTTGCTCAATGGCGACATCGCAGCGCTGCGAGCCGAGAAAATGGGCAATGTCTTCAAGGACGGAACGGGAGCCCTGGGCCTGGTATTTGCCGATCAGGGCGACATGGCGGAATTGCGATTGCATCAGCAAATTACATCACAACATCCTTGCGAAGCATTCCGTAGAATGCAGGCATGCTTGATGACCGCGCCCATTTGTTACTTAAAGCCCTGGTGGAGCGCTACATCGCCGAGGGCCAGCCGATTGGCTCGCGCACGCTGTCCAGGGCGTCCGGCTTGGAACTCTCGCCCGCCACCATCCGCAACGTGATGAGCGACCTGGAGGATATGGGGCTGATCGTCAGCCCGCACACCTCCGCCGGACGCATTCCGACGGCGCGCGGCTACCGGCTGTTTGTCGATACGATGCTGACCGCGCAGCGCGATCTGCACACGTTTTCCGGCCCGCTGGGTGCGCCCCGGCTGGCGCCCGACCAGCCGCAAAAAGTCATCAGCAACGCCGCGCACATGCTGTCGAGCCTGTCGCAGTTTGTCGGCGTCGTGATGGCGCCGCGCCGCACCTCGGTGTTTCGGCATATCGAGTTTTTGCGCCTGTCGGAAAAGCGTTTTCTGGTCATCATCGTCTCGCCCGACGGCGATGTGCAAAACCGCGTCATCTTCACCGAAACCGACTACAGCGCCTCGCAACTGGTCGAGGCGTCGAATTTTCTCAACTCGCACTACGCCGGGATGGCGATGGAAGAGGTGCGCGAGCGCCTGAAAAACGAGGTCGAAGCCCTGCGCGGCGAAATCGCCACTTTGATGCAGGAGGCCGTGCTGGTCAGCTCCGAAGCCATCGAGTCGCGCGACGAGGTGGTGGTGTCCGGTGAGCGCAACCTGCTGGCGGTGAGCGACTTTTCCAGCGATATGGGCAATCTGCGCAAGCTGTTTGACTTGTTCGAGCAGAAGGCGCAACTGATGCGGCTGCTCGATGTCTCTAGCCGCGCCGAGGGCGTGCGCATCTACATCGGCGGCGAGAGCCAGGTGATTCCGTATCAGGAACTGTCGGTGGTGACCGCGCCCTACGAGGTCGATGGGCGCGTCGTCGGCACGCTGGGCGTGATCGGCCCGATGCGCATGCCCTACGAAAAAATGATCCAGATTGTCGATATCACGTCCAAACTGGTCAGCAACGCCCTCAGCCACAGCAAATAGAGCCATTACAATCAGCGCCGGAGGGGGCGTTAGCTCAGTTGGTTAGAGCAGAGGACTCATAATCCTTTGGTCCACGGTTCAAGTCCGTGACGCCCTACCAAGTCACATAAAAAAGCCTGCCGTCGATTGGACTGCAGGCTTTTTTCTTGTCCGCTGATGCCAGGGCGGATGAAAGACGATTTACTGAATCCAGCCCAGTACCAAGTAAAAAAGTTCTACCCACTACCGGCATTTTGCGTCGGCGGTTCGGCTGGGGCTGCTGATAGGCCAAGCGAATGAAGACATGGGTGTTTGCCGCAGTGATGTTCGGAGCCGTTGCGGGCTACTGGAATTTTCATCTTTACCAGAAGACTCGCTTCTTGGAAGAATTTTGCCAGCCGTTCGTAGCCGCGTGCCAGCAGGAGTCAGGGTGTACCATCGCCCCGCCGGGATGGCGGTCGAATGGAGGCGGCGTATTTTTGAAAGAATCTATGGTGTACGAGGCGCAACCCGGAAGCTTCACGTTGTCGTGGCACATCGGTACTGACCTGTATTTGGTAGCCAGCGCCGGAAAGAACCGAAAGCTGGAGATTGTCCGTGTGTTTGAGTGAGGTTCTCGAGAGGGAAGCCACTAAAAAATTTTAGCCTGTTGCGCGTCAGTACCAGCGCAACATTGACTGCGCTGTTTTATCAGATTGAGGTGGCTTTCAGATCGATGCAATCTTACCCATCAAGCTGCATGATGGGTTTTCCGAGGTGCCCGTAAGTGATGGCCCTGCCAGGGCTGTTCTTTACGGGTTTTTCTTTTCCGCCCCAAGCCCCGCACCGCTAACATAACGTGCATGAGCTCTGAACCCCGCCCCTACAAAATCCCCGAGTCGGTGCTGGTGGTGATTTACACGCCCAGCCTGGAGGTGCTGCTGATCGAGCGCGCCGGGTCGCCGGGCTTTTGGCAGAGCGTGACGGGTGCCAAAGACCGGCTCGATGAGCCTTGGCGCGAGACGGCGCTGCGTGAGCTGCAAGAGGAAACCGGCCTTCAGGCCAGCGACGGCGAGCTGCAGGACTGGGGCATTTGCAATGTCTATGACATTTACCCGATCTGGCGCCACCGCTACGCGCCCGGCGTGACGCGCAACACCGAGCATGTCTGGGGTCTGCGCCTCCCCGCCGCCCGCCCGGTCACGCTGAGTCCGCGCGAGCATGTGGCTTGGCAGTGGCTGCCGCACTTGGCGGCGGCTGACGCCTGTTTTTCCGGCTCCAACGCCGAGGCGATTTTGCTGCTGCCGCACTTTAACGTCTGAACTGGCGCCGTTGCCGCATGACTTCACTTCGCTCGCCCGACACGCTGCAACTGCTTCAGGGCGGTGAGGCGCTGTTTCCGGCGCTGATCCAGGCTTTTGACGCGGCCAGCCGCTGGATACAGCTGGAGACTTATATTTTTGACCTGCACGGCGCGGGCACGGCGGTGGCCGAGGCGCTGCTCAGGGCGGGGCGGCGCGGCGTGTCGGTCCAGGTGCTGGTCGATGCGATTGGCTCGGAGCCGCTGCCCGCCGAGTGGCAGCAAAAGTTTGCCGATGCCGGGGTCGAGTGGGTCGTGTACTCGCCGCTGACCGGGCGTTTGGGCCTGTTGGCGCCGGAGTGCTGGCGCCGACTGCACCGCAAGCTGTGCGTGGTGGACCAGCAGGTGGTGTTTTGCGGCGGCATCAACATTCTGGATGATTTTTACGACCCGAATCATGGCCAGTTGCAGGCGCCGCGTTTTGATTTTTCTGTCGCCATCAGTGGGCCGCTGGCCACTGAAGCGACGGAGGCGATGGCGCTGCTGTGGTGGCGCGTTCAGGCCGGCTACAGCGCCCGGCAGCGGCATCTGGGCGCGGCCTGGGATCGCTTCAGGGTGGCCGGCCACGGCACGCGCACCGAGGCGCTGTCGCTGGACTATCCGGCCTCGGGGCTGGCGCCGCTGCCCGGCGGCCCCGGCCCGAGGCGGGCGGCCTTGGTGCTGCGCGACAACCTGCGCAATCGCAGCAGCATAGAGCGCGCTTACCGCAAGGCCATTGGCCAAGCGCGTGAGGAAATCATCATTGCCAACGCCTATTTTTTGCCCGGCGGCAAGCTGCGCCGTGCGCTGATTGGCGCGGCGCGGCGCGGTGTGCGCGTGAGCCTGCTGCTGCAGGGCAAGTACGAATACTTCATGCAGTACCACGCGGCCCGGCCGGTTTATGGCGCGCTGCTGGCCGCCGGGGTGGAGATTCACGAGTATTCGGCCAGCTTTCTGCACGCCAAGGTGGCGGTGATTGACGGGCGCTGGGCCACGGTCGGCTCGTCGAATCTCGACCCGTTGAGCCTGCTGCTGGCCCGCGAAGCCAATGTGGTGGTGCAAGACCGCGCTTTTGCCCACGACCTGCGCGCCCGGCTGCAGGAGGCGATGCGCCACGGCACGCGCATGGATCCGGCGGTTGACAGCCAGCGCCCGCTGGGGCAGCGCCTTCTCGGCTGGCTGGCTTACGCGCTGATGCGGCTGGCTCTGTTCGTGACCGGACAGCACTATTGAACTGGACAGCAAGACGGTAGATTTCGCTATTTATTCGATAGCGGTTAATTCTCGTTGACAAAGACATGTTGGCTGACAAGCCTTATCAAGGCAGGAATTTATTTAAAAGAGCTGACTGGTAATATCACGCATGCTTATGACATCCTCTACGCCCCCCCAGGACATTGCCGACGAAGGCACCCCTGTTTCCGTCAAGATTCGTGAACGTCTGGCGCTGGCCCGCAAGCGTTTCAATGCCAATGACAACATTGCCGAGTTCATTCAGCCCGGCGAGCTTGAGCGCCTGCTCGACGAGGTGGAAGTCAAGA
>Ga0302214_1000315_pt1 | contig 11905 bp, 11 predicted proteins | sample II_Fen_N1_3_FD_194584 | JGI IMG/M metagenome (GOLD analysis project Ga0302214, IMG submission 194584) | Peat permafrost microbial communities from Stordalen Mire near Abisko, Sweden - II_Fen_N1_3 | ecosystem: Environmental > Terrestrial > Soil > Wetlands > Permafrost | place: Sweden: Abisko... | reverse complement strand
ATCAACGACAATTTTTCATCGGAAGTACGCTGTTTTGCAACGCTGGCGCCGAAACGCCTGAATTCCGATCTGGCGTAATGCGAAAATCAAAGAATACTGATTTAAATCAGTGAATCAAGAAGAAATCGAAAAGAAATTGAATGCCATGAATATTGTGATTCTCGACGACTACCAGGATGCCGTGCGCAAACTGGCCTGCGCCTCGAAGCTGGAGGTCTACCAGGCCAAGGTTTACACCAACACCGTCAAGGGCACCGGCCAGCTGACCGTGCGGCTCAAGGATGCCGACGTGATTGTGCTGATCCGCGAGCGCACCCACCTGACGCGTCAGGTGATCGAAAAGCTGCCCAAGCTCAAGCTGATTGTCCAGACCGGCCATATCGGCGCGCATGTCGATGTGGCCGCCTGCACCGAGCGCGGCATTGTCGTGGCCGATGGCACTGGCTCGCCGATTGCGCCCGCCGAGCTGACCTGGGCGCTGATCATGACCGCCGTGCGCCGGATTCCCCAGTACATGTCGCATTTAAAACATGGTGCCTGGCAGCAAGCGGGCATGAAGGCCGCATCCATGCCAGCCAATTTCGGCCTCGGCACCGTTCTCAAAGGCAAAACGCTGGGAATCTGGAGCTACGGCCGGATCGGCCAGATCGTGGCCGGGTATGGCCGCGCTTTCGGCATGCGCGTGCTGGTCTGGGGCAGCGAAACCTCACGCGAGCGCGCCAAAGCCGATGGTTTTGAGACCGCCACCGACAAAATCAGCTTCTTTCAGGAATGCGACGTGCTCAGCCTGCATTTGCGGCTCAAGGACGACACCACCGGCATCGTCAAGCTCGAAGACCTGTCGCGCATGAAACCCACGGCGCTGCTGGTCAACACCTCGCGCGCCGAGCTGCTGGAGCCAGACGCCTTGATTGCCGCGCTGAACCGGGGCCGCCCCGGTCTGGCCGCCATCGACGTGTTTGAATCCGAGCCGATCTTGCAGGGCCATGCGCTGCTGCGCCTGGAAAACTGCATCTGCACGCCGCACATCGGCTATGTGGAACAAGACAGCTACGAAGCGTATTTCGGCACCGCTTTTGACAATATCATCAATTTCATGAAGGGCACACCCACCAACATCGTCAATCCCGGCGCACTGCAGGTGAGGCGTTAACAAAATGACTTACAAAAACATTGGAATTGTCGGCACCGGCGCGATGGGCCGGGGCATTGCCAAAATCGCCGCCCAGACGGGCAGCACGGTTCACCTGATGGATGCGCAGGCTGGCGCTGCCGAAAAAGCCCATGCCACCATCTGCGCGCAATGGGACAAGCTGGTCGAAAAAGGCCGCCTGTCCACCGATGCCGCCAGCGTCCATAAAGGCCGGCTTCAGGTCGCCGCCACGCTGGCGGACCTGGCGCACTGCGACCTGATCATCGAGGCCATCATCGAGCGGCTGGACATCAAGAAGTCGCTGTTCGCCGAACTCGAAGCACTGGTATCGGCGGATGCCGTGCTGGTCAGCAACACCTCTTCGCTGTCCATCACCGCCATTGCCGCTGGGCTCAAGCACCCGGAGCGTTTTGCGGGTTATCACTTTTTCAACCCCGTGCCGCTGATGAAGGTCGTCGAGGTCATTGCGGGCCTGAAAACCAGCCCTGCCGTGTGCAGCGCGCTGGCCGACTACGCCCGCCAGATGGGCCACACGCCGGTGCAGGCGCAGGACACGCCCGGCTTTATCGTCAACCACGCCGGGCGCGGCTACACCACCGAGGCGCTGCGCATCGTCGGCGAAGGCATTGCCAACTTTGCCACCGTGGACCGCATCTTGCGCGAGCAAGCGGGCTTCAGGCTCGGGCCATTCGAGCTGATGGATTTGACGGGGCTGGACGTGTCGCACCCGGTGATGGAGTCGATCTACCACCAGTATTACGAAGAAGACCGCTACCGCCCCAGCGTCATCACCGCCCAGCGTCTGGCGGGCGGCGTGCTGGGGCGCAAAACCGGCGAAGGCTTTTACCGCTATGAAGGCGGCGCGGCGCAGGTACACGCCGAACCCGCTGTGCCGCAAGTGGCTGAGATGCCGCCAGTCTGGGTCTCGCCTAGAGCCGCCCGGCGCGCCGAACTGCTGCAATTGCTGAAAAACCTGGGCGCCAACATCGAAACCGGCCCCTCGCCCTCGCCGCTGGCGCTGACGCTGGTGGCGCCGCTGGGCTTTGACATCACCACCGTGGCCGTCGTTGAGCGGCTCGATCCGGCGCGCACCGTCGGCATCGACATGCTGCTCGATGACGCCACGACGCGGCGCCGCGTGCTGGCCACGAATCCGGCGACGCGCCGCGACATGCGCGACGCCGCGCACGCGCTGTTTGCCCGCGACGGCAAGGCGGTCAGCGTGATCCGCGACAGCGGCGGCTTTGTCACCCAGCGCGTGCTGGCCACCATCGTCAACATCGCCAGCGACATCTGCCAGCAAGGCATTTGCAGCCCGAAAGACCTGGAAACCGCCGTCACGCTGGGGCTGGGCTACCCGGTCGGACCACTGGCGCTGGGCAATCTGTGCGGCCCGACCAACGTGCTCGAAGTGCTGTTCAACCTGCAAACCGTCTATGGCGACCAGCGTTACCGCCCCTCGCCCTGGCTGCGTCGGCGCGGCGCCATCGGCCTGAGCCTGCTGCACGAAGAAGACTGAACTTCCGGCCACCCGCGTGGCCCCAAGCGGCAGCAGGCAGCCCCAACCTGATAGCCCGCCCCCGGCAATCGCGTCCTGCGATTGCCGTTTTTTTGCAGACCCGCAGCGCCGCCAGCCTGAGCTGAGCGGCCCGGTCTGAAAAACGCCCCCTTCCCCTTCAAATTCCTCACGCTTTCCGGCGTGCAGCTCGCTCTCGCGCGCCCTCGGCCAGTCCCTGCGCCGGGCGTGGCCCTGCGCGCCCAAAACGCCCCTGGTCATTTTGTCCTGCCAAACCGCCTGAAAACAGTCTGTTTGTCCCATCAAAACAGGGAGCAAATTCCCATGTATTGGTTTTGATGTTTATTTATATTTGACTTATCGGAAAGAGCTACAGCTCCAGATAAAAATAAACTGAAATCAACAATTCTGGAGACGAATATGCAATTTGTGAGTGATGAATCAGGCTCATCTCCGATGGAAAACATTTTACTGGGCGCACTTATTGTGGTTGTTTTTACACTTTTAATACTTGCGCTCAACAAGAGTTCCTAGAAATTTTTTAACCTAACCGAGGAACAGCATGCAAGAACTTGATTCACTCCTGGAACTGCTGCTGATGCTGGTGAAAGAGCCACGCACAGGGGTTTTATTATTGCTTTTGGTCATTGCCTCATTTAGCGATTATGCAACCTACAAAATCCCTAACTGGCTGACATTTGGCGGCATGCTGTTTGGATTGATCTACAACTCGGTCGTGCCTTTCTCGACCATTCCACACCATGCCTTCTTGTGGGCTGCGGGAGGTCTGCTGATTGGCTTTTGCATCATGCTGCCGTTTTACGCCATGAAAATTATGGGTGCCGGTGATGTAAAGCTGATGGCCATGATTGGTGCGTCTCTGGGGGTGAGCGACACCTTTTATGTGGTTTTATTCTCTTTCATTATTGGTGGCATCGCGGCGATTGGTTTTGCCATTGCCAATCAGGCGCTGACCAGAATGCTGGTGAATATCAAAAATATCAGCCAGATATTCATTCTGACAGCCATCTCTGGATTCAGGCCAGAAGTCACCCTAGAAAAAGAACAATCAGTTGGCAAGCTGCCCTACGGGATTTGCATCAGCATGGGCACCACCCTGTATTTAATCACCCGGCAACTTGGCTATCTCTGATCAACTCAATTACTTCACGAGGTCTGTAATGAAAAACGCTAAAGCAATCGGCCTGTTAATTCTGGCATTGTTGATGGGGCTGGCGGCTGCCACTTATGCAGCGGGCTGGGCATCACAAAAAAGCAATATCGCCTCGAACAAGGTCGTCGTCGCTTCGACGGATATTGAAATGGGCAGCAAAATCAATCCGCAAATGCTGACCACCGCCGACTGGCCCAGTGGATCCGTGCCACCCGGCGCCTTTATCGACATCAAGGATTTGCAGGACCGGGTGGTGAAAGTCAGCGTGCTGCGCGGCGATGCAGTGCTGGAGCGCAAGCTGGCTCCGGTTGGTACGCAAGGCGGCCTGTCGGCAGTCATTGCAGAGGGCAAACGGGCCATGACGGTGCGGGTTAATGATGTGGTCGGTGTGGCTGGATTTGCCCTCCCCGGCAATTACGTCGATGTCATGGTCAATGCCCAGCAGGACAAAGCCAAGGGCAAGGGCAAAACCACAGGCGAAGAAAACCGCCAGATCAGCAAAACGGTTCTGGAACACGTTCTGGTGCTGGCCGTGGCCCAAGAGTCGGGCCGGGACGACACCAAACCCAAAGTCGTCAGCGCCGTCACGCTGGAGCTGAGCCTGGAAGACTCGGAAAAACTCGATCTGGCCCGCAGCGTCGGCACCCTGTCCTTGGTGCTGCGCAACCAGACCGACAAACAAACCGTGGCCACCGCAGGCATCACCAAAAGCCAGCTTTTTAACGACGACGACGCCATCGACCCCATCGGCCCGATTGAATCCAAGGTGACGCGGGGTTCCGCCAAACCCAGAAGCGCCGCAGCCAAACAGGTCGCACCAACAGCCCCCGCCGAAGCCGAATGCATCGAGGTTATTCAAAACGGTTATCGCGTCCTGAACTGCTTTTAAGAATAACCACCAAGGGAGAAATTCAAGTGCAGCTCTATTCCAAAACCCTGATTGCGCTGGCCATCGTGGCTTTGACCAGCCAATCTTTCGGCCAGGCCGCGCCGAGTAGCAAAAAGGCACAGCGCGCCGCCCCCGCCATCAACTCCTGCCAGTCGGTGGTGGTCGATCCGCCGACTTACCTGACTTTGGGCAAGTCCCGCATCATCCGGCTGGCCATTCCGGCGGCCCGGATGATTGTCGGCGGCCAGTCCGCCAGCCGCGCCATCCAGTCTGCCAGCGCCGACAGCAAAACCGGGACAGCGCCCGCCGCCACAGCCGCCCCAGTGTCAATCGACGACGGTGTTGCCAACCTGGACATCACACTGCTCAGCCCAACGGAACTGTTCTTTCTGGGTAAAAAAGCCGGCGCCATGAATGTGGTGCTGCAAAGCGCCGACGGACGCTGCGTGGTCAAGGACATCATCGTCACCATAGACCCCGGCAGCCTGCAGTCCAAGCTCGCCGAGCTGATGCCGGAAGAAAATGCCATCCTGGTCAAGGCAGCGGAAAACTCGGTGGTGCTGACCGGCAAGGTCAGCGACGCCATCAAGCTCGACGAGGTGATGAGCCTGGCCAGTGCCTACGGCGACGGCAAAAGGGTCGTCAACATGCTGCGCATCATGACGCCGCAGCAGGTCATGCTGGAAGTCAAAATTGCCGAAGTCAGCAAGACGCTGCTGGACAAACTCGGCGCCAGCGTCGGCCTGAACCGCTCAAGCGGCGGCGGCGCCAACACCTACACCCTGCTATCACGCTTTCTGAGCAACGGCGGCGGGCTGCTGCAGGCGCTCAAAATTGGCAGAACAGCCGTCAACATTGACGGCGAAAAAGACGATGGCTTGGTGCGCGTGCTGGCCGAACCCAACATCATGGCCATCAGCGGCCAGTCGGCCAGCTTTTTGTCGGGCGGCAAAATTTACATCCCGGTGTCGCAAAACAACACCACCGGCACGCCCAGCATCACGCTGGAAGAAAAAGAGTTCGGCATCGGCGTCAAGTTCACGCCCACCGTGCTCGACGGCACGCGCATCAACCTGAAAATGATCTCGGAAGTGTCGGACCTGTCACAGACCGGCTCGCCGTTTTCCACCGTCGGCGGCATCACCTCGGTACTGCCCTCGCTGACGGTGCGCCGGGCCGACACCACCGTGCAGCTCAATGATGGGCAAAGCTTTGTCATTGCCGGACTGATCAAAAACAACATCACCGAAACCATCAAGCGTTTCCCCGGCCTGGGCGAGGTGCCGATTCTGGGAAGCCTGTTTCGCAGCTCTGAATTCCAGAACGACCGCACCGAGCTGCTGTTCGTCATCACGCCGCGTCTGGTCAAGCCGCTGACGGAAATGCCCACGCTGCCGACCGACAACCATGTCGTGCCCAACCGCGCCGATGTGCTACTCAACGGCAGCCTCGAAGGTGCGCCGCCAGCGCCCGCGCCGCTGCCTGCGCCCCGGTCTGACACCGCCCCCGCTTCTTAAATCCAGCAAGAGAGATACCCACCATGAAACACCTTGCCACCGCTCTCTTGCCTTTACTGCTCACCGTTCTGGCCGGCTGCACCTCCGTGACGCCCAACTATGACGCCAAGTTCGGCGACGCTGTGCGCCAAGCCAAACTGAAAATGACGATTAACCCTGATGCCGGGAATAACCCAGACCCCGTCAGCGGCATGGATGGCAAATCGGCCAGAGAAGCCATCACCAATTACCAGCTGACCTATAAATCGCCCCCGCCAGCGGTCAACGTCATCAATATCGGAGGGAGTATCGGAGGAGGAAAGTAGCAGTCAATAGCTACACCCATAAAAACAAACCAATTTTTCACGCGAAGGGAGGCCAGACATCTGTCAGCAGCATCTATCAAAAATCATGTGTCAGCCAGTTTTTCAAATCAACTTTTAATTTAATAGGTATCAAAATGAACAAATTTCTCAACACCGTGAACAATTCCATCCGCTCGTTTGCCAAAGACGAAGAAGGCGCCCAGGTTGTCGAATACGCGCTGATCATCGCCGTGGTGTCGATTGCCCTGGTTCTGGCACTGAGCAAACTGACGGCGGCCACTGGCGGCTTCACCACCTTTGTCTCTCGCGTCGCTACCTGCCTGACGGGTACTTGCGCCTAACGTTTCAGGCCGCAAAGCGGAAGTGGATTCATCCTCATTCATCACGGTGAATTCACATCCTCATCTCTTGAAAATAAATTTTAATTAAATGGATCTCAAAATGAACAAATTTCTCAACACCGTGAACAATTCCATCCGCTCGTTTGCCAAAGACGAAGAAGGCGCCCAGGTTGTCGAATACGCGCTGATCATTGCCGTGGTGTCGATTGCTTTGGTTATCGCACTGAGCAAACTGACGACTGCCACCGGCGGCTTCACCACCTTTGTCTCTCGCGTCACCTCCTGCCTGACGGGTAGCTGCTCCTAACATTTCAGGGCTACAAAGCGGAAGTGAAATCACCTTCATTCATGTCGGCGAATTCACTTCCGCCCCTCTTAAAAATTCATTCCCATGAGAACCCTTTCCAATCATCCTCACCAACAGGGATCGGTCATTTTCACCGTATCTCTGGTTATGCTGTTTTTATTGGCGCTCATGGGAATTGCAATGGATTTCGGCGGCATCTTTATTGTCAAATCTGATCTTCAGGTAGCCATCAACAACTGCGCGCTGGCGGCTGCCAAAGAGCTTGACGGACAAAGCACAGCCTTGATGCGTGCAGCCAGTGCGGGGCAAACGGCTGGCAACCTGAACAATGAAAATTCGCAGTCAAGCACTTTGAGCAGCCAAGTCAAGACTGGCAGCACGGAAATCACCTTTAAAGATGCCTCTTATATGGCGACCACAGTGCCAACCAACGCAAAGTATGCGCAGTGCCAGCATACACAATCCAAAATAGGAATCTGGCTTCTGCAGTTTATGGATAATTTTTCTAAAAATACTGTGCATTATCCAAATGGCCAAAATACTATGGTGCTGGCAGTAGCCGCCCGAGTCAATGCCCAGATCACCTGTCCAACGCCAGTGACCTTCAAGTCAACGCCAACATCAGAAAAAATCGTACCCGATGAAGTCCTTCTGGACTCCTGCGCCACCAGCAGCTTAACGGGTGGCGCCACAGGCTCGCCTCTTTCCACTCTGGTTCAGTGATGAGTGCCATGAAAATTTATTCCAAAAGTAGCATGCTGATTGACTTTGCTTTTATCAGCAAAACCACAAGGAGCCATTCATGACCAAAAAACAATCGGGAACTTCAGCCGTCGAATTTGCACTGGTCCTGCCTTTCCTATTGATCATTATTTTTATGACAATAGATTTTGGATTTATGGTTTACAACAAAGCAATTATTACGAATGCCAGCCGGGAGGCCGCACGCTATGGAACCGTCTTGACCGCAACCCCGTGGTCAAGCTCCAGCGTGGCGATGGTGGCATGCCGTTACACCTACACTTACGTCAATAAAAATGATGGGAACGGCAACGGCAACAATACAAACAGTTTGCTCATCAGCACTAAAACCGGAACTCACAATAAAAACTGTAGCGGAACTGCTGATCCAGTCATTACCGTGTCAAATGGCAATGGCAATACTCCACCAAACTTTGGCGACCCCATCACTGTCAGCATCACTTATCCTTATTCTGGATTCCTTCTGAACCAGACAAATGCCTGGATGAAAAATACAGTATTTCCCAGCCTGATTTCTGTCAGCAGCATGAATCACGAATAAAAAATCAGATAGATCCCATGCCAAACTCTCTGCACAGACAAAATGGCGCTATAGCAATCACCTCAATGCTCTTGCTGATGACTCTGCTCGGATTTTCGGCCATTGCATTTGATATTAGTCATTTGCTGCTGGTGCGCAATGAGCTGCAAAATGATGCCGATGCGGCTGCGCTGGCAGGCGCCAACTGCCTGAGCAAGACCACAGCAGCCTCTGGCACGAATTGCACCAGTACGCCTTCATCGACGTTGAACTGGTCAGTGGCCAGCACGACAGCGACCGATTCAATTGGACTCAACAAGTCAGATGGCATCCATCTCACCAACGGCACCATCGAGACTGGTTATTTTGATATTAATGGTGGATCGGTATTGCAGCCCACATCACTGTCTCCCTTTGGGCCATGCACTGTCACGGGAGGCGTCATGACAAGCGCATGCGATAAACCTGCTGTCAAGGTAACTGTCAACAGGTCTAATGGCAGCAATGGTGGACCCGTCGGAACGCTCATTGCTTCAATATTCGGTGGCTCGGCAGCGCCTATTACAGCAAGTGCCATCGCGGTAATCTCTTCACCAAGTGGCATGCTGCCAGGAACACTAATGCCAGAAGCCATCAATAAATGTTTATTTGATTTGTATTTTGATTTATCCAACAACTTGCCAAAACTCGCCACATCGGCCAATTTGAATGGCGTCGCTCAAGTCATAGGGCAGCCATGGAAAGTTCGCATCGGCTCCGCTTATCGTTATCCCGCCTGCGATTCTGGTCAATGGACATCATTTGAAAAAAATGACAACAGCGCAAGTTATATAAAAAAATTGATTAAAAATGGAAACCCCAACCAGTTGAATATTGGCGACAAAATTTACATTCAATCCGGCACCGTAGATAGTTTCTACGACGAACTTTTAAAGGCATACCCTTTGGCTGGAATCGATATTTTCATGCCGGTGATAGATTACCCCGATGGACTTAATGGGGCCACCTCCATGATTCCAATCATCGGATTTGCGTCATTTCACATCGACGCCATCAAGGGCGGCAGTGATAAATATATTGAAGGCTATTTCAATTTAGGCATGACCATCGGCGGCTTCAGTGGCACTGGTCCTTATTACGGCGCTTATACGCCAGCGCGCCTGGCTAAATAATATTGAAATAGTTTTCAGAAAAAAAGGATGAACATGAAAATCGCCATCATCTCTCCCAACAAAACCCATCTGCACGACATCGGCCAGGTGCTTGAAGCGCAAGCCCACACCGTTTTGCTGCTGGACGGCGGCAAAAGCCGCATGCGCGCCATTGCCGAGCAGGAGCAACCCGACCTGATGCTGGTCGATGGCATCTGCTACGACCCGCATGAGCTGATTCAGGTGGAATACATCACCACGCATCACCCGAAAATCGCCGTCATCTTGCTGTGCTCGTCGCAGACGCCCGAGTTTTTGATCAACGCGATGCGCGTGGGCGTGCGCGAAGTCCTGCCCTCGCCGGTGACGCCCGATGCGCTCAATGCGGCCATTGGCCGGATTGCCGCCAAATTCATGGGCCTGCGCACCAAAACCCCCGGCAAGATATTGGCGTTTTTCCCCTGCAAAGGTGGCAGCGGCGCGACTTTTTTAGCCACCAACCTAGGCGACCAACTGGCGCAAACCCACTCGGTGCTGCTGGTCGATCTGAATCTCCAGTTTGGCGATGCCCTGTCTTTTGTCCACGATGGCAAGCCGCCCTCCTCGCTGGCCGATGTGGCGCACGGCATCAACCGCCTTGACGCCTCGTTTCTGGCCGCCAGCACCGTGAAAATTTCAGCCCGCTACAGCATTCTGGCCGCGCCTGAAGACCCCGCAGCGGCGATGGAAATCAAGCCCGAGCATGTCGATGAAATCCTCAATCTGGCCGTCACCCAGTACGACTTTGTGCTGCTCGATCTGAGCCGCAGCCTGGACACGCTCACGCTCAAGGCGCTCGATCATGCGTACCGTATCTTTCCGGTGCTGCAAGCCACGTTGCCCAACCTGCGCCACGCCCACAAGCTGCAGCTGATTTTCAAGTCGCTGGGCTACCCGCCGGAAAAGATCGAATGGGTGGTGAACCGTTTTGAAAAAACCGGCGACATCAGCCTCGACAGCATCCAGCGCACGCTGGGCGCGTCCCGGCTGCGCACCCTCCCCAATGACTACCGGGAAGTCAATACCGCCATCAACCAGGGCAACACGCTGGCCGCGCTGAACCGCTCCAGCCCCGTCAGCAAAAGTCTGGCCGAGTTCGCCTTGTCGCTCAGCCCCCGTGTCGAGGAAAGCCGAAGCCTGCTGGACCGACTGCTGCGCCGCGCTTGATGCCGCAAGTTTGTTCATTTTTTGGGCTTGTTCATTTTTTATTCTCCGAGGGAGATCAGCATGTCATTCCGGGAAAAACTCCACGCCGCTGCCGTCGAGCCTATAGTGCAGCGGCCACTTCAAGTCGCGGCAGACAGCCCCCAGAGTCAGGGCGCCAGCGATGCCTACAAGCTCTTGAAAGGCCGAATGCACCTCAAACTGCTGGACAAATTCGATCTGGCGGCGCTGGAAGGTTTGTCGCCTGTGGTGCTGCGCCAGGAAATCGCCACGATGGTCGAGCGCCTGCTGCTGGAAGAACAAGCCCCCGTCAACGACATCGAGCGGCGCACGCTGATCCGCGACATCCAGCATGAAATGCTCGGCTTCGGGCCGCTGGAACTGCTGATGGCCGACCCGACGGTGTCGGATATTTTGGTCAACTCCTACAAGCAGATTTACGTCGAGCGCAAAGGCAAGCTGGAGCTGACCAGCGTCACCTTCACCGATGAAAAGCACCTGCTGCGCATCATCGACAAAATCGTCTCACTGGTTGGGCGGCGCATTGACGAGTCCAGCCCGATGGTCGATGCGCGCCTGCCCGACGGCTCGCGCGTCAACGCCGTCATTCCGCCGATTGCGCTGGACGGCGCGATGATGTCGATACGCCGTTTTGCGCACATTCCGCTGCAGATGAACAACCTGGTCAACGACCTGAAAAGCCTGACGCCTGAGATGGCCTTCATGCTCGAAGGCCTGTGCAAGTCCAAGGTCAACATGATCATTTCCGGCGGCACCGGCGCGGGCAAAACGACGCTGCTGAACATCCTCTCAAGCTACATTCCCGAGTCCGAGCGCATCGTCACCATTGAAGACGCCGCCGAGCTGCAAATGCAGCAGCCGCACGTCGTGCGCCTGGAAACGCGGCCTATCAACATTGAAGGCAAGGGCGAAATCACCCAGCGCGCCTTGGTGCGCAACGCACTGCGCATGCGCCCGGATCGCATCGTGATCGGCGAGGTGCGCGGCGCCGAAGCCGTGGACATGCTGCAAGCGATGAACACCGGCCACGAAGGCTCGCTCACCAC
>Ga0302214_1000314_pt1 | contig 11962 bp, 13 predicted proteins | sample II_Fen_N1_3_FD_194584 | JGI IMG/M metagenome (GOLD analysis project Ga0302214, IMG submission 194584) | Peat permafrost microbial communities from Stordalen Mire near Abisko, Sweden - II_Fen_N1_3 | ecosystem: Environmental > Terrestrial > Soil > Wetlands > Permafrost | place: Sweden: Abisko... | reverse complement strand
GTACGCCCAGTTCGGCCAGGCGTTTGTCATCACGCAACAACGGATTTCCGTAGGTCACGAGCATCAGCGGCACACTCAGGTGCTCGGCGATTTGTTCCAGATGGTCGAAATCCTTCACGCCAACCATGCAGATGCCATCCGCCCCGGCGGCCTGGTATTGCTTGGTGCGGCTGATGATTTCCTGCACCGGAAGAATCCCTGCGTGGGTGCGGGCGATGATTGCCAATTCCGAGTCACACCGGGCTTCCAGGGCCGCGCGGATCTTGCCGACGCCTTCGGCAACGGTGATCAGGTCCGTGGATTTGCGGCCGAATTGCGCCGGCAGCAAGGTGTCTTCGATGGTCAGGGCGGCCACGCCGGCACGTTCGAGCTCGACGATGGTGCGCATGACATTGAGGGCGTTGCCGTAACCGTGGTCGGCGTCGGCGATCACCGGCAGTTGGGCGACGCGGCCGATGCGGGTGGCCTGCTCGGCGAACTCGCTGAGGGTGATCAAGGCGAAGTCTGGGGCACCCAGTACCTGCAGCGACGCGACCGACCCGCCGAGAATACCCACTTCAAACCCCAGGTCCGCCGCAATGCGCGCCGACATCGGGTCGAAGACCGACGCCGTGTGGTAGCAGGTGTTGGATGCGAGTAATTGACGAAAACTGCGGCGCAAATCTTGATGAGAAAGCCTGGACATATGAGTTCCACCAATGGGAATGGAAGGGCTTGAGCAAAAGTGTCAACGCCGAAGACGTAAAAGGCTATCACGGGGGGCGGTCGAGAATGATGACGAATTTGCAGATGATGCCCAACAGTGGGCGACTCGGGAGCGATTACGCCGCCACCGCCTGCGGCTGTTGTGGGCGCAGCGGTACGGCGCGGACCGAGTCGCCGGGTTGCAGTTGCAGGCGTTTGACGGTGAGACGGTCGACGATCAGGCGGTCGCCCACTTGGCGCGCCGGGGTGGCGGTGATGCGGCAGTTTTCCAGGCGACGGTTGTGGATCAGCCACATGGGAGCCTGATCGTCCGGGGGGGCGATGGTCAGCTCCAGTAACTGGCTGTCGCGCACGCTGCGGATGCTCGAAACGGGGGACTCGATCACCGGGCCGGCGTCGAAGATGTCGATGTAACCCTTGTGGGCAAAACCTTCGGCGGTGAGGATCTTCAGGGCCGGCTCGGCCTTTGCGTGAGGCTTGCCGATCACCGCCTGGGCCTGTTCGGTCAGCAGGCAGGCGTACAGCGGTTGGCGCGGCATCAGTTCCGCGATGAACGCTTTGTTGCCCAGCCACGACAAGTGATTGGCGTGCTTGAAGTCCATTTTGAAGAAGTGGCGACCGACGCTGTCCCAGAAGGGAGAGCAGCCTTTTTCGTCGGCGCTGCCGCGCAGTTCGGCGATTATCTTGTCCCCGAACAGGTGCGCAAACTCGGCCACGACCAACAAGCGCCCCAGGGACAGCAACCGGCCGTGATGGCTCTGACGTCGATCGGGCCGCAGGAACAGCGAGCGCAGATCCGATTGACCGGTCATTTCATTGTTCATGAACAAGGTCGGGATGTGCCGCTCGATGCCCAGGTCCGGTGATGAGCTGATCGTCTGCCCGACCCGGTAGCTGTACCAGGGTTCGCGCAGGCCCACGGCCCCGGTCAGGGCGCTGACGCCCACCACTTGCTGGTCGTCGTCTTCGAGGACGAACAGGTAGTCGGCGTCGGCGCGCTCGACTTGTTCGGCGAAGGTTCTTTGCGCCCAGCGCAATCGGTGAAACAGGCGCTCTTCGTTGGCCGGCAGCGACGTCAATCCGCAACCAGCCTGCCGGACCAGTGCGAGCAAGGCGGGCAGATCGGTCACCTGGACCGGACGAACTATCATGCTGCAACTCCTTGCGCGAGCCTGCACGAGGACGGTCGTTGTGCGCCGTGAGAGAAGCGGATCACAAGGCAATCAGCCGGATCGGGCTGCCTTCGCTCACCTTCAGGGCCGCGCACATCTCGGTGTCCAGGGTCAGGGGCTGTCCGGCGCGGTAGTCTAGGTCGGCGACGATGGCGCGGTAATTCTCCAGCGAGTCATTGCAAAGCAGATAGCGGCCGCGGGCGTCGATGGATGAGCCGGGTTTCACCGTGGCGGTCGCGCTTTGCGCGATGGAACGAATGCCAGCGGTGCGTGCATACAGCGTTGGGCCGCCGTCAAAGAGATCGACATAACTATTGGTTTGGAAACCCTCGCGCTCGAGGATATCGAAGGCCACCTGGCCATCGGGGTGAACCCGGCCGATGCAGTCTTGCGCGGCCTGAGGCAGCATTGGCACGTAGATCGGGTATTGCGGCATCAGTTCGGCAAGAAACGCTCGACTCTCAAGCCCGCAGAGCCGCTCGGCCTCGACATAGGGCAGGTCGATGAAGTGCTTGCCCAGCGCGTCCCAGAACGGCGAATGCCCGTCATCGCTGCTGAAACCAACGATTTCGCTGATGACCCCGTCGGCAAAGCGCGGCGCGTGGGCGGCGATGAACAGCAGTCGCGCCCGTGACAACAGTTCGGAGTACGCCGTGCGCACCAGCGTCGGATCGATATGAAAACCGCGCAGCAAGGTATGGCCGCCGAGGTCGTGGCACAGCGACAGAGCCGGCACGCCATGCTCGATGTTCAGCTCCCGCGAGGCACTGTTGAAGTGACGGTTGCGCAGGCTGTAGAACGGCTCGCTGAAACCCGCCGTGGCGAGAATTTCCGAGCAGCCCGCCAGTCGCCGCGTCGCCGAATCTTCCAGCACGAAGAGGTAACTTTCCGGGCCCGGGCTCTGGACGGTTTGCTCGAACGAGGTGCATGAGTCGAGAATTTTATCGTGCAAGCATTCGCTGTCGTCTGGCAGCGACGTGACGCCCACCAGGCTCTCGCGGGCCAGCCGCTGCAATTGGGGCAGGTCGGTTAACACCACTGGACGCAACACCAGCATGGATGCACTCCTGTATCAAAGCGTTCGGTGGCTGGCACCGAACCTGACGATCACTGTCGGTTTCCACGGATTGATCGGCGGTTGTCTTGTCTGACGCCGCTCTTTTTCAGGGGCTATTGCGGATTGACCGCGCGCGGTGTCAGGCCTGCCTCGTTGCAGAGGCCGGGACTGATCAAGTGGCGCGTGGCTGTGGACGGTGAACTGTCCAGACGGGTGTCAATGATCGGGTCGTTAAATGAGGGCATCCGGGCTCCTGCTGGATGGGGGCGATAATCCGTTGAAATCAGTATTTAATTAAGGCGCACGGCCTGTCTAGTTAATTTTGCTGCGGTTTTTCAACGCCGAAAATTGAGCGAAATGCCTGTACGCCGATGGCGACGGGGATGACGGTCAACCGTGTAGGGCATTGCCTATAAAGAGATCGGAGACGGCTTTTGTTGTCAGACGAAAGGCCCCTTCGACAGCCTTTCTTGCGGCACAATTGCGCGACCACCGGCAAGTCGCCGTACCTTACTTTCTCTCGACAGAGTAATCCTTCGTGCAGGCGACCCGTTTGACCCTGATATGCCACGCTCGAACCGTCGCACAAAAATTGGCGAGGTTTCCTACGGATGAACCTCTGGAGATGGATTGGCAATCGGCACGGGGTTCCCGTCGTGCTCAATTCAAAACTGCTCCACGGCTGTTGTGCGGCCCGGAACTGCGTACCCGGCAGACCGCCGAACTGTTCGGCAGCCACGCTGAGGTAGTCGAGGCATTGCGCGATTGCGATGTCGGGCGCTGGAGCGGTCAGCGCATCAATGACCTGCAAAAATCCGAAGCGCAATGGCTGCAGTCCTGGCTCGCCGACCCGACTTCGGCGCCCCACGGTGGCGAGTCGGTGATCCAGGTGACTGAACGGGTGGTCGCCTGGCTGACGACATTGCAGGCGACACCGGGGCATGTGGTGGCGGTGACGCATCCGTTTGTCATCCGCGCCGCGCTGACGTACGTGCTGCACGGTTCGGCATTCAATCTGATTGATGTCGAGCCGCTGTCGAGCGTCGAACTCCGGTTCCAGGGTTGCTGGCGATTGCGCTTGGCGGGCGCTGAGCCCGAGGACAGATGCGGATGAAAAAATTACTGGTCATCGGCATCGGCGCCGGCAACCCCGACTACATCACGATTCAGGCAGTGAAGGCGCTGAACAAGGTCGACGTGTTTTTCCTGATGGACAAGGGCCAGAGCAAGGACACGCTGATCGACCTGCGCCGTGACATCTGCAAACGCTACATCACCGATCGCCATTATCGCTTCGTCGAAGCCCGCAGCCCTGAGCGCGAGCGCGGTGATGTGGACTACAAGGCCAGTGTCGATGACCTGAACCTGGCCAAGCAGCGAACCTTCGAGAGGCTGATCAATGAGGAAATGTCCGACGACCAGTGCGGTGGTTTCCTGGTTTGGGGTGACCCGGCGTTGTATGACAGCACCCTTCGCATCTTGCAGGCGATTCTGGCGTCAGGCGCCTGTGCCTTCGAATTCGAGGTCATCCCGGGCATCACCAGCGTTCAGGCGTTGGCGGCGCAGCACAAGGTAGCGCTCAATCAAATTGGCGGTTCGATTGAAATCACCACCGGCCGGCGCCTCGCCGCCGGTCAGGTGAGCGATACCGACAGCCTGGTGGTGATGCTCGATGCCCAGGATGCCTATCATCAGGTAGCGGATCGGGAGACCGACATTTACTGGGGGGCCTACCTGGGGACGCCGGATGAAATCCTGATCAGCGGCAAGCTCAAGGATGTGGCGGATGAGATCGAGCGGGTGCGCAAGGCGGCCCGCCTGGCCCATGGCTGGATCATGGACACCTATCTGTTGCGTAAGCCTTGAGGCCTTTCTTGGCTGTTCGGGCGGCGTTCTGACGATGGAGCCCACAAGGCCACCTCAAGAAAGGGCCTTGACCCCACGCCCAAACCGCTCCCGATACACCGACGGCGGTACACCGACCACGCTGCGAAACGCCACCCGAAAGCTCTCCACCGAACGATAACCACAGCGCTGGGCAATCTGCTCGGTGTTTTGATCGGTGCTTTCCAGCAGTTCGCGGGCGCGGCCCAGGCGTTCATGTTGCAGCCAGGCCTTGGGTGACTGGCCGCTGGCTTCGCTGAAGCGGCGCAGGAAGGTCCGCTCGCTCATGGCCGCTTCGCTGGCCAGGTCACGTACTTCCAGCGGCTCATGCAAACGCTCCCGTGCCCACTGCATGACACGGGAAAGATCACTGCGCGGCGCGGGACTGACCGGCGTCGGAATGAATTGCGCCTGGCCACCGGTGCGTTGCGGCGACATCACCAGCCGCCGAGCCACCGAATTGGCCACTTGTGTGCCGAAATCCCGAGCCACCAGATGCAGGCACGCGTCGATGCCGGCAGCGCTGCCCGCCGAGGTGATCAACTGGCCTGAATCGACATACAACACATCGGGGTCCACCCGAATGTTCGGAAAGCGTTGCGCCAGCTCCGTGGTGTAACGCCAGTGTGTGGTCGCACGGTGACCATCGAGCAAACCGGTGGCGGCCAGCACGAATACCCCGGAACAGATCGACAGCAACCGTGCGCCCCGGGCATGGGCCTGGCGCAGGGCGGCGAGCAGTGCCTCGGGCACCGCTGCCTGGCGGTCGCGCCAGCCGGGAATGATGATGGTCCGGGCCTGTTCGAGCAGTTCCAGGCCGCCATCGGCCAGCACCTGGATGCCACCCATGGCGCGCATCGGTCCCTGATCGACAGCGGCGACGCAGTGCTCGTACCAAGGGAAATCGAACTCCGGTCGCGCCAGGCCGAAGATCTCGACGGCGATGCCGAACTCGAACGTACAGAGGCCGTCGTAGGCCAGAATGGCGACCGATCCTGGGGTTGGCTGCATTTGGCGGAAAGTTCCCGGTGAGTGTCTTGTGCGCCACTTTAGCCGCAATGGGCAGGCGGATAAAGTGTGTTCACACCCAACGACACTTAGGAGTACTGCCCATGACCAGCCTGGTTCGCGAAATTCCCGCCGCCCCCTCGGCCATTGCCCTGATGCACTTCAGCAATCGCCTGACGTTCGAAACCGATTGCTCCGACGTCCATGGCAGTCAGGCCGCTGGCGAAGTTGATTTCATTCTGTTGGACGTGCGCGGCCCGCTGGCATTCGAACGTGGGCATGTACCGGGGGCGATCAATGTTCCGCGGCGATTGCTCAGCGCTGAAGGCCTGGCGGCTTACCCGAAAAACACCCTGTTCGTGGTCTATTGCGCCGGCCCTCACTGCAATGGCGCGAACAAGGCAGCGGTGAAACTGGCGGCGCTGGGTTATCCGGTCAAAGAGATGATCGGTGGCGTGACAGGGTGGCTGGATGAAGGATTTAAATTGAGCGTCGCGGTGCAACCTCCAGCCACGGCGCCCATTGGATGTGAATGCTGAACAACGGTGGCGAGGGAGCTTGTTCCCGCTAGGCCGCGAAACGGTCCCACATCAGTCGACTCAATGCTCTTGACGATCGCGTACCCAGGTTCACAGGTTCAGCGTGTGCCTGACGACGCGTCCCACCACCCATCCAGCGTCGCCTGCAACCACTCGAACACGGTTGCATGGGCGGCGCTGTCCTGCTGACCCCGCGGCAATGGCGATTCATCCGCAAAATGCTCATTCAGAACAGCCACCGATTCGGCGTTCCACTCCGGATGAAACTGCAGGCCCAGCCGAGTCGGCCCGGCGCGGTACATCTGCTGTTCGCATTGCATGCTGCTGGCCAGCAGTTGCGCATTCGGTGGCAGGTCGATGGCGTCTTCGTGCCACTCCAGCACCTGCAGCGACTGGCCATCGACAAAAGTCACGGGCGTCCATCCGGTTTCCATTCTGTCCATCCGCCGCACATTCCCGCCCAGACTCAGTGCCAGTAACTGCGCCCCCAGACAAATCGCAAACACCGCTGCGCCTTGATCCAGGCTGGCCGCCAGCCACTGGCGTTCGGTTTCCAGCCATTCTGGCCCGGCGTTGGCCTCATGAGGCCCACCCAACAGAATCACGGGGGCTGCACTCACGGGCGGCAACTGGCCGAGGTCGGCGCGAAATACGTTCAGGGTCAAACCACGGGATTCGGCCCACAGGGCAATAGCGCCGGGACCTTCAGCAGGATGGTGCTGGATCAGATTCAAGGACGGCATCACGCATCTCTTCAGGGGCAGTTAGTCGGTCAATGTGCCGCAAAAAGTGCCCGGTCGCCAGCGCGATTCTTGGGTCGGAAAATAGCTGAATTCTTGTAAGTTTTTTTTCGATTTGGCGGATTGTCTGACAGCCTTTGCACCGCGATGGCGCACACCACATTGGCCTTTATTCCTGCGGCCACTTTTATGTAAGTATTTGTCGCTTAAACACAATTTGCCCTCCTGAAGCCACTCTAGACTGCCGACCACTTCGGTCTTTACCAGCCACAAGCTACCGACCGAAAGCTGCCAATAAAAGCCTCCGCACACAGGAGTTATAAATGAAGAAGCTAGTGATGTTCGGTGCCCTGGCACTGTCGATGCTGTCCCTGACCGCCGTGGCCGAAGACGCCAAGCCGATCCGTATCGGTATCGAAGCCGGTTACCCACCGTTCTCGATGAAAACCCCTGACGGCAAACTGACCGGTTTTGACGTGGACATCGGCGACGCCCTGTGCGAGCAGATGAAAGTGAAGTGCACTTGGGTCGAGCAAGAGTTCGACGGCCTGATCCCGGCACTGAAGGTCAAGAAAATCGACGCCATCCTGTCGTCCATGACCATCACCGACGACCGCAAGAAGAACGTCGATTTCACCATCAAGTACTACCACACCCCGGCGCGCTTCGTGATGAAGGAAGGCTCCGATGTGAAGGACCCGCTGACCGAACTCAAAGGCAAGAAAGTCGGTGTGCTGCGCGCCAGTACCCATGACCGCTTTGCCACTGAAGTGCTGCAACCGGCCGGCATTGTCCTGGTGCGTTACGGCTCCCAGCAGGAAGCCAATCTGGACATGGTCTCGGGACGCGTTGACGCGCTGCTGGCCGACTCGGTCAACCTGGACGACGGTTTCCTGAAAACCGACGCCGGTAAAGGTTTCGCATTCGTAGGCCCTGAGTACAACGATCCGAAATACTTCGGTGGCGGCGCTGGCATTGCCGTGCGCAAAGGCGATAAGGAACTGGCGGACAAGTTCAACACCGCTATCACCGAAATCCGCGCCAACGGCAAGTACAAGCAAGTGCAGGACAAGTACTTCAAGTTTGACGTTTACGGCGAGTAATCGAACCGTGCAAAAGGTGGCAACCGTTGACGCGGTTGCCATTTTTTTATGATTTGCAATCAGGCCGCGATCCCTTGTGGGAGCGAGCTTGCTCGCTCCCACAAGGGATCCTGGTGCCGCTGATATCGGAGCGCCCCATGCAACGCATCAATCACTCTCTGCCCTGGAGCCATCTGGGAACCGAACGCACCCTCAGCGTGTTCCGTTATGGCGCGGGTACTCGCAAGGTCTACATCCAGGCCAGCCTGCACGCCGACGAGTTGCCCGGCATGCGTACCGCCTGGGAACTAAAAAAGCGCCTGGCCGAGCTGGAAAACCAGGGCCAGTTGCAGGGTGTGATCGAACTGGTACCGGTGGCCAACCCCATTGGGCTGGATCAGCATCTGCAAGGCAGCCACATGGGCCGCTTCGAACTGGGCAGCGGCAAGAACTTCAACCGCTCGTTCGTCGAACTCAGCGCACCGGTGGCGCAGTTGATCGGTGATCGCCTGGGCAGCGATGCCGAGGCCAATATCGCGCTGATTCGCCAAACCATGGGCCAGGTACTCGACGGTCTGCCGAGCCCGGCTTCGCAGCTGGAAGCCATGCATCGCCTGTTGCTGCGCCACGCTTGCGACGCGGATATCACCCTCGACCTGCATTGCGACTTCGAGGCGGCAATCCACATTTACGCCCTGCCGCAACACTGGCCGCAGTGGCGATCCCTGGCTGCGCGCCTGAAGGCCGGTGTCGCGTTGCTGTGCGAAGATTCTGGCGGTAGCTCGTTCGACGAGTCTTGTTCCTCGCCATGGTTGCGTCTTGCCAGGGCGTTCCCCGAGGCTGCCATCCCACCGGCCAACCTGGCGACCACCCTGGAGCTGGGCAGCATGGGCGACACCCGCGTTGATCAGGCCCAGGCCAATTGCGAAGCCATTCTCGGCTTCCTCGCCGAACAGGGCTTCATCAAGGGCACCTGGCCAGCCGCCCCGGCGCAATGCTGTGAAGGCATGCCGTTCGAAGGCACCGAATACCTGTTCGCACCGCATCACGGCGTGGTCAGTTTCCTGCGCGATGCCGGTGAGTGGGTGGAGAAGGGCGATGCGCTGTTTGAAGTGGTCGACCCGTTGAACGACAAGGTCACCACGGTTTGTGCCGGCACCAGCGGCGTGTTGTTCGCCCTCGACCGCGGCCGTTACACGCAGCCGGGCACCTGGCAGGCGAAGGTCGCCGGACGAGATCCGATTCGGGTCGGCAAGCTGATCAACGACTGAACCGATTCGCCTGCAGGCGCTGGCTTGCCAGCGACGGGGTTGCTGAGATCGCCATCGCTGGCAAGCCGACGCCTTCACAGGGGAGTGCGTAGCCGGGAAGAGATGTTAGGCTCTGTCCCGAATCCTGCGCACTGTGAAGGAAGGTCCATGTTGAAATTTCTTGCTCTGCTCACGCTGCTGGCGTCCGCCGCTGTCCACGCTCAAGCTCCGTTGCAAACCGATCTGCCGCTCAAGTACCTGGAGCAGGCCAACGTCGATTCTCGCGATCAACCCCTGGTGATCTTCCTTCACGGGTACGGCAGTAACGAGCAGGATCTGTTCGGCATCAAGGATGACTTGCCCGCGCAATACACCTACCTGTCGGTCCGTGCGCCGATGGTGATGGAAGAGGGCAGTTACCAGTGGTTTCGCAAGAAGGGTGAAGGTGCCTACAACGGCGAGACAGATGATCTGAAGACCAGCGCCCAATTGCTGCTGGATTTCGTCGCCCAGGCGGCGAAGAAATATCACACCGAGCCGGACAAGGTGGTTCTGGTGGGATTCAGCCAGGGCGCGATCATGTCGTACGAGGTCGCCCTGCGCCACCCCGAAGCGGTGGGCGGGATCGCGGCATTGAGCGGACGGATTCTGCCGGTGCTCAAATCGGAGCTGCAACCGGATGAAAAACGCCAGTCGCTGGCGATTTTCATCGGGCATGGCACGGCGGATAAACGCCTGCCGTTCAGTGACGGCACCGACGCCAACAGCCTGCTCAAGAGCGCGTCACTCGAACCCGAGTTTCACGCCTACGAAGGGGTTGGCCACAACATCAGCGCCGACGAGGTGAAGGATTTGAGTGCCTGGCTGCAGCGCCTCAATCCTTGATGTTCATTTGCCGCTGACGATCTGCTTGATCAGGGTTTCGTGGGCAGCCATGTCGCCGGGACGGGAAATCACCCTGACCACGGTCATGTGACTGCCGGACGCCGCCATCAACGTCGTATTGAGGGTCTGACCACCGCCCTGGGTGGCGGTGCTGTCGACCTGGCGCAGGCCCAGTCCGGTGCTTTTCAGGGTCAGGCTTTTTTCGCTGAGTTTGTTGTAATCCGGCAGGGCCTTGCGTTGCGCGGCATCGAAGTCGGCTGCGGTGCCGTCGAGAAACTCGCCGTCGTTGTCCTTGACCTTGACCCCTTCCGGCAGGCTGTTTTCAGCGGCGATCACCACGGTCTTGGTGGTCTCGTTGCTGTACATGGTGCCGCTCGCACCGGTGGGGCTGGTCGGCAGCGGGCTGGCGACGAAGCCTTTGGGCAGGGTGAAGGTGAACTTGCCGCCGAGCAGGGAGACTTTTTGCGCCGGTGCGGTGTCCTTGGCCGTTGCCTTGGCGGCGTACGCATTCAAGGCCCCAAGACTGGTCGCCGCTGCCAGCAACAGAACAACGGCTTTTTTACTCAACAGTGACATTCGAAATCTCCAGGGATGGACGCGCGATGGGGCGGCGATCATCCCATGGAGGTTATGGTGGGTTCCAGTACGGACTAACGGACGGTGACTGATGCTCAGGGGTATTGCTGCCTGGCGTGTAAAACGCTCACGATTTCGATTCGATCCGTGACTTGATAAACCACCAGGTAGTTGGGGTGCACAACAATTTCCCGGGTACCAGGCACTCGGCCAAATCGATAGAGATAGGGGTGTTCAGGAAGGGCTGAAGTAGCAGCTTCAATGGCTTGGGACAGGTCGATCGCTGCTGCCACGTTACGATCGCCAATGTAATTAAGGATTTGCCAGAGTTCGGCCCGCGCTTCAGGCCGCCACTCAATCAGCATTGCGCTTGTTGCGCTTCGATTCGATAAGGGCTCGCATTTCAGCCATCACTTGATCGTGCGGGATACTGGGGCGTGGATCATCCAATGAAGCCTGGACCTTCGCGCGGAACCAACGGTCGTAGCGGGCGGCCTGCTCTTCGGTTTCGAATTCTGAAACGATGGGGGAAAGTTCGGCGCTCATGGTGGCCTCCGGAATCAATGCTTGTCAGTCTAATGGGTATGTGGCGTGTTGTCGTTGCTGTCTGGATGAAGTACACCTTGCCCAGGTGCCGGTTGACGACTCCCGCCAAGGCAGATCGTATAATCCAGGCTTCCGACGGCCAACCCTGAAATGCCGTCAGAAATTTCCTCGTTCGTTCTACGAATCATCCGTTGCAGGGGGATGAAGACAGTACATGGTGGGGCAAGCCCCCCTCACCATAAGGACTGATGCAGTCAAGCCTCCCGACGCACCGGATAGCTTTTGATCACCTCCAGAAACTCGATCCGACGCTCCCGGGCCAGCAACTCCGGCAGCCGTTTTTCATACGCCTGACGGTAGGGCTTGCTCAGGTGGCGAGTGATGAAGTCTTCCTTGCTGCAGTTCCAGGTTTCGTAGAGCACCAGGGTGTTCGGGTCGTCCTGGAGTTGGTGCACCCAGGTGTTGACGAAGTCCGGTTCGGCCGACATCTGGTGCACGACGTCCAGCAGCCGTTGTCG
>Ga0302214_1000306_pt1 | contig 12227 bp, 10 predicted proteins | sample II_Fen_N1_3_FD_194584 | JGI IMG/M metagenome (GOLD analysis project Ga0302214, IMG submission 194584) | Peat permafrost microbial communities from Stordalen Mire near Abisko, Sweden - II_Fen_N1_3 | ecosystem: Environmental > Terrestrial > Soil > Wetlands > Permafrost | place: Sweden: Abisko... | reverse complement strand
AATGCCCACCACCAGGCAGGTGAACACCAGCAACTCGACCGGCGCGCGCATCCAGCGTGGCGGTTCGTGCGGGGTGTGGGGCAGGTCGGTGGCGGTCGGGCCGAAGAACACGTCCACGGTGAACCGCAGGGAGTAGGCGACGCTGAAGGTGCCGGCGATGGTCGCGACGATCGGCAGGGTCATCTCGACCCAGGCTGTGGCGTTGATGAACACCGTTTCGGCGAAGAACATCTCTTTTGAGAGGAAGCCGTTGAGCAATGGCACGCCGGCCATGGAGGCACTGGCGACCATGGCCAGGGTCGCGGTGAACGGAATCAGCTTGAACAGGCCGTTGAGCCGGCGAATGTCGCGGGTGCCGCTTTCGTGGTCGATGATCCCGGCGGCCATGAACAGCGAGGCCTTGAAGGTGGCATGGTTGAGGATGTGAAACACTGCTGCCACGGCCGCCAGCGGACTGTTCAGGCCCAGCAGCAGGGTGATCAGGCCCAGGTGGCTGATCGTCGAGTAGGCCAGCAGGCCCTTGAGGTCGTTCTGGAACATCGCGCAATAGGCGCCGAGCAACAGGGTGCAGGCCCCGGCCCCGCTGACGATGTAGAACCATTCTTCGCTGCCGGACAGCGACGGCCACAACCGTGCCAGCAGAAACACCCCGGCCTTGACCATGGTCGCCGAGTGCAGATAGGCCGACACCGGTGTCGGCGCCGCCATGGCGTGGGGCAGCCAGAAGTGGAAGGGGAATTGCGCGCTTTTGCTCAGCGCGCCGATCAGGATCAGGGGGAGCAGAATGGGGTAGAGGGCATGTGCGCGAATCAGATCGCCGGCGGCCAGGACCTTGTCCAGGTCATAGCTGCCGACCACATGGCCAAGCAGCATGACCCCCGCCAGCAGGCACAGACCGCCAGCGCCGGTGACCATCAGCGCCATATAGGCTCCGCGCCGGGCATCGGCCCGGTGGTGCCAGTAGCCGATCAGCAGGAATGAAAAGAGGCTGGTCAGCTCCCAGAAAAACACGATCTGAATCAGGTTGCCGGAGATCACCAGCCCGAGCATGGCGCCCATGAACGCCAGGAAAAACGCAAAGAAGCGAGGCACCGGATCGTCCGGCGACATGTAGTAACGCGCGTACAGGGACACCAGCGTGCCGATGCCCAGTACCAGCATCGAGAACAGCCAGGCGAAACCGTCCATGCGCAAGACAAAGTTCAGGCCCAGGCTGGGCAGCCAGAAGAACTCTTCACGGATTACGCCGCCATGGGCGATTTGCGGGTACAGGAGCGCGACCTGAAGGGTGCCGATCAAGGCCACCAGGCCAGCCAACAGGGATTCGGTATTACGCGCGTTGTGTGGCAGCACGGCTGCCAGACAGCTGCCTATGAAAGGCAGAAGCAGTAGAACTATCAGGGACATAGGCTTCTAATCTGCGGAAGTTTGTGAAGCATCATACGTGCCAGCTCCCGGATCGCCAAACGCCAAGCTGTCGCAGAATCCTACAAAGTAGACGGAAAAGGCCCGTTTTTCATTGTTTCAGAGAAACGTGTTTAACCGGACTGACGCCATGGCGATTTATCAATCGTCGCAGATTTCATCGCTTAACCTTGAGTCTCGCGCTCCAGGGCCTCTTCAGGCGTAGCAACCTTACCCTTGGTCTTCAGCTCACTGACAATCACCGCCGCGACGATCAACCCCGCCCCCAGTAGCGCAATCGCCGGCAAGCGTTCCCCGGCAATCCGCCCGACAATCCCGGCCCACACCGGCTCACCGGCATAAATCAGCGTGGCGCGGGTGGGCGAAACACTCTTCTGCGCCCAGTTCATTGCCACTTGAATCGCGGCGCTCGCCATGCCCAGGCCCAAGGCACTGCACAGCAGCAGCCAGGAGAAATCCGGAATCCGTTCCTGGGTCGGGACCACCATCAGGAACGACAGCAGGGATGTGACAGCCAGTTGCACCACGGTCACCCGCTTCACATCGACCTGGCCGGCATAGGTGCTGATCAGAATGATTTCCGCCGCAATGGCGATGGCGCTGATCAAGGTCGCGATTTCACCGGGGCTGAAGTGGAACGAAGCCCCGGCCGGGCCCGACAGCAGCATCAGGCCAGTGAAAGCCAGCATGATGCCGATGCTCGGCATCAGCCCCGGACGACGTCCCAGTACCAGCCATTGCAGCAAGGGCACGAAGGGCACGTAAAGCGCGGTGATGAACGCCGACTGGCTGCTGGGAATACTTTGCAAACCGACGGTCTGCAGGCCGTAACCGAGCATGATCGCCACGCCGATAAAGGCGCCGGCCTTGAATTCGAAAAAGGTCAGGTCGCGCAGGGTGCGCCAGGAGAAGAGGGCCACGATGCTTGCGGCGGCGGCAAAGCGCAGGCCGACGAAAAACATCGGCCCGCTGACGGTCATCGCATGCTGAACCAGCAAAAAGGTCCCGCCCCAGACCATGGTGATCAGCACCAGCACGCACTCGGCCTTGCTGAGCCGCAGGAAACGGGAGGAAGCTTGAGGAGCGTTCGGCGACGTCATGATCTTGCGCACTACCTGAGGGGGACGCACAATGCGCCGGAAGTTGGGCAGTATACTGCGCAGCACCACCAAGTGAGCAATATAGTGCACAAAGATTCCACGCCCCGGGCTTCGGTCCTGCAGCACGTCAGCCAGAATATCCGACGCCTGCGCCATGCCGCCGACATGAGCCAGACCGCCCTGGCGGAAAAGTCCGGTGTCAGCCGCCGCATGCTGGTGGCCATCGAAGCCGGCGAAAAGAACGTCAGCCTGACCACCCTCGATCGCGTGGCCGAAGCCCTGGACGTGGCGTTCAGTGACCTGATCCAGGCCCCCGACGCCCGCGATCACAGCCGCATCAATGAGCTGGCCTGGGCAGGGACGATCCCCGGTAGCAAGGCGGTATTGCTGGCCAAGGCCAACGCGACCCGCGAAGTCGAACTCTGGGAATGGCGCCTCGAACCGGGCGAGCATTATCCGTCGGAACCGGATGCCGATGGCTGGAGCGAACAGTTCTACGTCTTCGAAGGCTGCCTGACCCTGATGGTCGGTGATGTGCCGCATCGTATCAGCGCCGGCGAGTTCTTCATGTTCGCCAGCAACCAGCCACATTCCTATCGCAACGATGGGCCGGTGGCGGTGCGTTTTGTGCGCAACGTGGTGATCTGAACTGTTTGCCCATCAACACTGGATAAACATTTTGCTGTTCTCAAGTTGTGAGGCTTTCTCGGTTAATTGGTTAACTCATTGAAAAATAAGTAATTAAATTTCAGGCACGACTCCTGCAAAAGCTCTGGTGCACTCACCCAGAACCTGGAGTCGGCCCATGACAGCCTCAGCCCAACCCACTCATACCGCCCACGTGATCCGCTCGGACGCCGAGGCGATTGCCGTCGCTCACAAGCTCGCCGCGCGTTTCGCCGTCGAGGCCAGCGTACGGGATCGCGAGCGACGCCTGCCCGTCGCCGAACTCGACGAGTTCTCAGCCAGCGGCCTCTGGGGCATCACCGTGCCAAAAGCCTACGGTGGTGCCGGCGTCTCCTATGTGACCGTGGCCGAAGTGATCAAGATCATTTCCGCCGCCGATTCGTCCCTCGGCCAGATCCCGCAAAACCACCTCGGCGTGCTCGACATCCTGCTGCAAACCGCCAGCGAAGAGCAGAAGCGCTACTACTTCGGCAAAGTGCTGAAGGGCTACCGTTTCGGCAATGCCTTCTCCGAATCCAAAAGCAAAAACGCCGGCGCCTTCGAAACCCGGATTCGTTTCAACGATGACAGCGCGCAAATCGATGGCGAGAAGTTCTACTGCACCGGTGCGCTGTTCGCGCACATCGTGCCGGCAGTGGCGGTCAACGAGCAGAACCAAGCGTTCATCGCCTTCATCGAGCGTGATAACCCGGGCTTGAGCGTGATCGACAGCTGGGACGGTTTCGGCCAGCGCACCACCGCCAGCGGCGGAGTGACCCTGAACGCGGTGAAGGTTCCGCTCAGCGCGGTGATCCCGGCCCATAAAGCTTTCGATGAACCCACCGCCGACGGCCCGATCTCGCAAATCATCCAGGCCGCCGTCGACACCGGCATCGCCGTTGGCGCCCTGGAAGAAACCAAGCGCTACGCTCGAGAGGCGCGACCCTGGATCGACAGCGGCCAGGATCACGGCTGGCAGGACCCGTTCAGCATCGCCGCCATCGGCGACCTCGAATGGCGCGTGCATGGCACGGAAGCGATCCTGAAAAAAGCCGGCCAGGCCATCGATGCCGCGCTGCTCGACGCCAATGAAGACACCGTGGCCCACGCATCGGTGGTGGTGGCCCAGGCCAAAGTGTTGTCCGCCGAGATCTCCTTGCTCGCCAGCAGCAAGCTGTTCGAGCTGGCGGGAACCCGCTCGGTGCTCGGCAAACACAACCTCGATCGCCACTGGCGCAACGCCCGGACCCACACCCTGCACGACCCGGCGCGCTGGAAATACCACCTGATCGGCAACTACCTGCTCAACGGCGTGAAACCTGCGCGCCACGCCTGGAACTGAGGAGCTCAGCATGAACGCCTTGACCCAACCGATTGCTACCGAACAACCCTTGTCCAAAAGTCAGCACGACCTGCACAACGCCCGCAGCCTGCTCGAGGCCACCCTGCGTTTCGTCCGCACGCAGGCCCAACCCTGGGCCGGCAGCGGCTTGACCAACGCCAGCGAAGATCCTTACGTGATCAGCCGTTTCGGCGACGTGCAGATCCGCATCGAAGTCGCTGCCGCACTGCTCGAACGCGCCGAAGACTTTGTGAACAGCCATGAAGACGCCACCGAAACAAGCATCGCCATTGCCGAAGCGCACCTGGCCAGCGCCGAAGCCCTGAGCACCGCGAGCAACGCTGAATTCGAACTCACCGGTCAACGCACCGTGCTGCCCGGTTCGCTGCACGACCCGTTGCGCTGGAAGCTCCAGGTCATCGGCAACTTCCGCCTCAATGGCATTCATCCCCCAAGTTCTCCAATCTCCACAAAGGAAGCCGTTTGATGGCCCGTGAAATTCGTCTCAACGCCTTTGACATGAACTGCGTCGGCCATCAGTCGCCGGGATTGTGGGCACACCCACGGGACCGCTCATGGCAGTACAAGGACCTGGAATACTGGACTGACCTGGCGAAAATCCTCGAGCGCGGCAAGTTCGACGGTTTGTTCATCGCCGACGTACTGGGTATCTATGACGTTTACAACGGCAATGGTGACGCGGCGATCCGCCAGGCCGCGCAAGTGCCGGTCAACGATCCGTTGCAACTGATCCCGCCGATGGCGCTGGTGACCGAACATTTGGGCTTTGGCCTGACCGCGTCGCTGTCGTTCGAGCATCCGTATCCGTTCGCCCGCCGCCTGTCGACCCTCGATCACCTGACCAAGGGGCGCGCGGGCTGGAACATCGTCACTTCGTACCTGGAGAGCGGCGCGAAGAACCTCGGGCAGAAATCCCAGACCGAACACGACGCCCGTTACGACTACGCCGAGGAATACCTGGAGGTTTGCTACAAACTGTGGGAAGGCAGCTGGGAAGAGGGCGCCATCCTGCGCGATCGTGCGCGGCGGGTGTTCAGCGATCCGAGCAAGATTCACGAAATCCAGCACGTCGGCAAACACTTCCAGGTGCCGGGTATTCATCTCTGCGAGCCCTCGCCGCAAAGGACCCCGGTGCTGTATCAGGCCGGCGCCTCGAGCCGCGGCAAACAATTCGCCGCTGAACATGCCGAGTGCGTGTTCGTCGCCGCACCGTCGAAAGTGCTGCTGAAGAAAACCGTTGCCGATATCCGCCGGCGTGCGGCGGAGGCGGGGCGCGATCCGAGGAAGATCCTCATCTTCAACCTGCAAACGGTGATCCTCGGCGAGACCGACGCCAAGGCCAAGGCCAAGTTCGAAGAGTACAAGACCTGGGTCAGTTACGAAGGCGCCATGGCCTTGATTTCCGGCTGGACCGGCATCGATTTCAGCCAGTTCAAACCCGATGAACCGCTCAAGCATGTGCACACCAACGCCATTCAATCTGCGGTGGAGGCGTTCTCCAGCGCCGACCCGAACAAAGTCTGGACCCCCAACGAACTGGCCGACTGGGTCGGCATTGGCGGCTTTGGGCCGTTGTTCGTCGGCAGCCCGGAAACCGTGGCCGACCTGTTGCAGGAATGGGTTGAAGAGACAGACGTGGACGGGTTCAACCTGGCGTATGCGCTGACCCACGAAACCTTCATCGATGCCGTGGAATTGCTGGTGCCGGAGTTGCAGAAACGCGGGGTCTACAAGACCGAATACGCCCCCGGCACCTTGCGCGAGAAGCTGTTTGGTGAAGGGCCGCGATTGCCCGAGATCCATCCAGGCAGTGGCTATCGCGATCTGGCGGCGTTGCGTCAGCAGGAGAAGAAAGTCGTGTCTGCCTAGCGCCCGAGCACGCCACCTGTCCCCGTGTGGGAGCTCGCGATGAAGCCGGCACCGACAACATCGATGTCACCTGGCAGGACGCCATCGCCGGCAAGCCAGCTGCCACAAGGACAGTGTTGTTTACAGATTGCGTTAATTCTTCAGCCCAGCGGACCACCGCACGCTTTTGCCCATGACAGAGAGGTCAACCCATGAGCGTGCACGAACTCAAACGTCCGCCGATTGCGGACACCACGGAGTGGCGGGTCAATGTGCCCCAGGCCTTGGAGCATCTGCGCCACTGGGCGCAGGTCAACCCCCTGCAGCCAGCCTTGCGGCACAAACGGCACGGACAGTGGTTCATCTGGCGCTGGATCGACGTCTTGCGGGATGTCGAACGTCTGGCCGATGGCCTGCGTCGGCAAGGAATCGATGAGGACTCGCGGCTGGCCGTCAGCGGGGCCTTCGAACCGAACCTGTTACTGCTGGCCCTGGCCGCCAAACAGGTGGGCGGTGAGGTGCTGGTCGTCGCGGACAACCTCGATGCGCAGGCGCTGCATAACGTTCTGTGGCGCGCGCGTCCCACTCACGCCTTTGTGTCGGGCCGGCAGGCGCAGCAACTCTGGCTCAACCAGGGCCAGTCACTGCTCGACTTCGACCAGTTGCTTGGCCCGGTGGAAACCCCGCAACGCCTTCGCCTGGGGGTATTCGGCGCGCAATGGTGGAGCGAAGAGGGCACCGAGTGGCAGGCCGGCCTGACGGTGTTGTTCGAGCAATGGTTGACCCGTGGCCACACCCTGGCCTTCCCGGAAAGCCCCGGCAGTGCCAGCCGCGACCGTCGCGAAGTGGCGCCGTCGGGCTTGCTGCTGTCCGCCGGGCGTTTGCACGTGCTGGCCGCTGAGATCGACAGCCGTCTCGCCCCGCCGGGCACCTGGCGCCGACGTCTGTGCGACTGGGCCATTGCCCATCCGGAAAGCGGTCCGCAACGCCTGATCAAGCACCGCGTTCGCCGTTTGCTGGGCTTTCACAACCTGCACTTCATCTGGCAAGCCACACGCAGCGCCGAGTCTCCAACCGAGCCGACCTGGCTCGCTGAATTCAAACGGGACATCGCATGAGCTCGACCGATTCCATTCTGCAAGTCAGCGGCATTTCCCTGTCCTTCAAAGGCGTCAAGGCGATCAACGAGCTCTCGTTCGACGTTCGCCGTGGCGAGATCTGCGCCTTGATCGGCCCCAACGGTGCGGGCAAGAGTTCACTGCTCAATGTGCTCAATGGCGTGTATCGCTTCGATGCCGGTTCGATCGTGTTCGAACAGCAACCGTTCAAACGCATCGACCCTTTGAGCGCCGCCCGCCGGGGCATTGGCCGCACGTTTCAGAACAACGCGCTGTTCAAGAAAATGAGCGTGATCGACAACCTGCTCACCGGCCTGTCGCGGCATCTGCGCAGCAGCTTCATCGAGCAGGCATTGGGCCTGCCGCGAGCCCGCCGTGAAGCGCAACAGTTCCGCCAGCAGGCACAGGGCGTTCTCGAGTTCCTCGAACTGCAGGCCCAGCGCGATGTGCCGGTGGGCAATCTGTCCTACGGCCTGCAAAAACGCGTGGAGCTGGGCCGTGCCTTGATTGCCGGCCCAAGCCTGTTGCTGCTCGACGAACCGCTGGCCGGGATGAACGCCGAAGAAAAACAGGAAATGGCGCGGTTCATCGCTGATATCAACCGTGAGCTTGGCACCACCGTGGTGTTGATCGAGCACGACATGAGCGTGGTGATGGGCCTGTCCGACCATGTGGTGGTGCTCGATTACGGGCGCAAGGTCGGCGACGGCACGCCCGCCGAAGTGCAGGCCAACCCCGAGGTGATCGCGGCGTATCTGGGAGTGGTGCACTGATGACGTTTTTCTTCGAAACCCTGCTCGGCGGCTTGCTCGCCGGGACCATGTATTCGCTGGTCGCCATTGGCTTCGTGCTGATCTACAAGGCCAGCGGTGTGTTCAATTTCGCCCAGGGCGCCATGCTGCTGTTTGCCGCGCTGACCTTCGTCAGCCTGCACGATCAAGGTGTGCCGTTCGCCCTGGCACTGGCGCTGACGGTGGTGGTGATGGTCATCGGCGCGCTGCTGATCGAACGCCTGGTGCTGCGGCCGCTGGTCAATCGCTCGCAGATCACCCTGTTCATGGCCACGCTGGGGCTGTCCTTCATCATCGAAGGCCTGGCGCAGGGCCTGATGGGCTCGCAGGTGCGGGCGCTGGATCTGGGCATCGATGATGTGCCGCTGTTTATCGGCGGGATGATGGTCAGCCAGTTCGACCTGATCGCCGCTGCTGCCGCCATTGTCTTGGTGACGGTGCTGGCGCTGTTGTTCAACAAGACCCGTATCGGCATCTCGCTGCGTGCGGTGGCGGATGACACCACCGCCGCGCTGTCGATCGGCATCAACCTCAACCGTATCTGGCAGATCGTCTGGGCGGTGGCCGGGGTCGTCGGGCTGGTGGCCGGGTTGCTCTGGGGCGCGCGGCAAGGGGTGCAGTTTTCCCTGTCGCTGGTGGTGCTCAAGGCCTTGCCGGTGTTGATCATCGGCGGCTTCACCTCGATTGGCGGGGCGATTGTCGGTGGGCTGATTGTCGGTGCGGCGGAAAACCTCGCCGAGGTCTACATCGGCCCGCTGATCGGCGGCGGCATCACCCCGTGGTTCGCTTACTTCCTGGCCCTGGCCTTCCTCTACCTCCGTCCCGCCGGCCTGTTCGGCGAGCGCGCCATCGAGCGAGTCTGAACCCATGTCGATTTCCCTTACCCGCGAAACCGCACCGGCGGTACTGGTCCAGCGGCGCCTGCCGTTCGCACTGATGGGCCTGCTGTTGATCGCGTTTGTCGTCGTGCCGCTGACCGGCAACGATTATTGGCTGAACGCCATTTTGATTCCGTTTCTGGTGCTGTCCCTGGCCGGGCTCGGCTTGAACCTGCTCACCGGCTACACCGGGCAGACTTCGGTGGGCGCCGCCGGGTTCATGGCGGTCGGTGCCTTTGCCACTTACGGGTTTCTCCTGCGTTTGCCTGAGGTCGGGCTGCCAGTGGCCTTGCTCGGTGGCGGCTTGATCAGTGCCTTGGTGGGCTTCGTCTTTGGCCTGCCGAGTTCGCGAATCAAGGGTTTCTACCTGATGGTCAGCACGCTGGCAGCGCAGTTTTTCCTGGAGTGGCTGTTCGTCAAATTCCCCTGGTTCTACAACTACGGCTCCTCGGGAACGATCACCGCGCCGAGACTGGCGTTGTTCGGCCATGACCTGAACACACCGCTGGGGCGCTACCTGCTGACCCTGAGCACGGTGCTGCTGTTGACCTGGGTTGCGCTGAACCTGGTGAAAAGCCAGATCGGCCGCAACTGGATGGCCATCCGCGACATGGACACCGCCGCTGCCGTGATCGGCATTCCCGTGGCGCGCTACAAACACCTGGCGTTCGCCGTCAGCTCGTTCTACCTCGGCATTGCCGGCGCGTTGTGGGCCTTCGCCTACCTGGGCACGGCCAGTGCCAGCAGCTTCGATATCAATCGGTCGTTCCAGATCCTGTTCATCATCATTATCGGCGGCATGGGCAGCATTGCCGGCAACTTCGTCGGCGCGGCGTTCATCAGCCTGTTGCCGATCCTGCTCAGCCACGCCGGGCAAGCCTTGCTCGGGGGCGCGGTGGATGCCGGGCAGTTGCAGAACCTGCAAAAAATCATCTTCGGCGTGCTGATCATCCTGTTTCTGATCAAGGAACCGGAAGGCCTGATCCGCCTGCTAAGCAACCTTCGTGAACGGCTGAGCCATTGGCCGCTGCGCTTCTGAATCCCACCCCTTAATTAGAGAGACAACATGCGTGCATCCTTGAAACGTTCCCTGATCGGCGCCGCGCTGACGCTGGCGGTTTTCGGCAGTGCTGTACCGCCGGCCATGGCCTCGCCGGACCAGCAGTTCTTCCCGCTGGCCACTTACCGGGTCGGCGCCTACGCCTCCAGCGGCGTGCAAGTGTGGGCCGGGATGATTGATTACCTGAACTACATCAACGAGGTGGAAGGCGGCATCAACGGGGTGAAACTGGTCTGGCAGGAATGCGAAACAGAGTGGACGGCAGAGAAGGGCATCGAGTGCTACGAGCGCTTCAAGAAAGGCCTGGATGGCGCGCCCGTGGCGGTCTATCAGCCAAACGGCGCCCCGGCGGCCTACGCCCTGAGCGAGCGGGCGGAAGTCGACAAGATCCCGTTGATCACCCTGGGCTACGGCCGCACCGAAGCCACCGACGGCACGGTGTTCCCCTATAACTTCCCGGTGATGCTGACCTTCTACAGCGAGGCGTCGAGCCTGATCAATTACATCGCCCAGCGTGAAGGCGGGTTCGACAAGCTCAAGGGCAAGAAGATCGCCACGGTCTACCACGACTCGGCCTACGGTCGCGAAACCCTTGGCCCGTTGAAGTTGCTGGCCGAGAAGTACGGCTTCGAAAACATCCAGATTCCGGTGGCCGATCCGGGCAACGAGCAATCGGCGCAATGGCGGCAGATCCGTCAACTCAACCCGGACTGGGTGTTCCTGCGCACCTGGGGTGTGTCGACGCCCGTCGCGGTCAAGACCGCCGCGCGTTTCGGCTTCCCGGTGGACCACATCGTCGGCGACATCTGGGCCAGTTCCAGCGAAGACGTGCTGCCCGCCGGCGCTGCCGCCAAGGGGTACCTGGCGCTGACGCCATACCCGGCCGGCACGGATTTCGAGATTCATAAACGTCTCAAGCAATACATCCTCGACAAGGGCAAGAGCGACCTCAAGGACCTGAAGAATTTCGGCAGCGTCTACTACAACTCCGGGCTGGTGAACGCGGCGGTGGCGGTGGAAGCGATTCGTACCGCCCAGGCCAAATTCGGCAAGCGCCCGCTCAACGGCGAAGAAGGGCGCTGGGGCCTGGAACACTTGAACATCGACGATGCGCGGCTCAAGGACATGGGCTACTTCGGCCTGATGCAAAACCTCAAGCTGTCCTGCAAGGATCACGAGGGCGGTGGTTCGGCGCGGGTTCAGCAGTGGGACGGCGCCAACTGGACGCTGATCAGCGACTGGATCGCCGCCGACCGCGCGCTGCTGCGGCCGTTGATCGACGAAAAATCCGCCGCGTTCGCCAAGGAAAAAGGCCTGACGCCACGCACCTGCACCGGAGATGAATAAGCCATGAACCAGGCCACCAGCGACATTGCCGCCCCTGACCTGTTGCGGGTCAACGACATCGAAGTGATCTACGACGGCGCTATCCTGGCCGTGGCCGGGGTGTCGCTGACCGTGCCCAAGGGCGGCATCGTCGCCTTGCTCGGGGCCAACGGCGCGGGCAAAAGCACCACGCTCAAGGCGATTTCCGGGTTGGTGCGCGCGGAGCGGGCGCAAGTCAGCCGCGGCAGCATCGAGTTTCTGGGCTGCGATACCGCAGGCGTCGACCCGAGCCTGCGGGTGCGCCAAGGCATGGTGCATGTGCTGGAGGGTCGCCATGTGTTCGCGCAGTTGACGGTCGAGGACAATCTGCGCAGCGGCGGCTTTGTCCGTGGTCTCGGCCGCCAGGACATGGCTCGGGATCTGGAGCGCATCTACACCTGGTTTCCCCGCCTGAAAACCAAGCGCAAGACCCAGGCCGGGCTGACGTCCGGCGGCGAGCAGCAGATGGTCGCCATCGGCCGGGCCTTGATGACGCGTCCTACTTTGGTACTGCTCGATGAACCGTCCATGGGTTTGGCGCCTATTATCGTCCAGGAGATTTTCGAGATCGTCGCCCAGCTCAATCGCGAGGCGCAGGTGAGCTTCCTGATTG
>Ga0302214_1000304_pt1 | contig 12258 bp, 10 predicted proteins | sample II_Fen_N1_3_FD_194584 | JGI IMG/M metagenome (GOLD analysis project Ga0302214, IMG submission 194584) | Peat permafrost microbial communities from Stordalen Mire near Abisko, Sweden - II_Fen_N1_3 | ecosystem: Environmental > Terrestrial > Soil > Wetlands > Permafrost | place: Sweden: Abisko... | reverse complement strand
AAGTCATTGAACGCATCTTCACCCTGCTTGAAATTCTGGCCACGCACGAAGAGCCGGTATCGCTGAAAGAAATCAGCGAAAAATCCGGCCTGCACCCCTCGACCGCCCACCGTATCCTGAACGACCTAGCCACCGGGCGTTTTGTCAATCGGCCTGGCGCGGGCAGTTACCGCTTGGGCATGCGCCTGCTGGAGCTGGGCAACCTGGTCAAGGAGCGGCTCAATGTCCGCGATGCCGCGCTGGTGCCGATGCGCGAGCTGCACAAGCTGACTCAGCAGCCCGTCAACCTGAGCATGCGTCAGGGCGATGAAATCGTCTATGTCGAACGCGCCTACAGCGAGCGCTCAGGCATGCAGGTGGTCCGCGCCATTGGCGGGCGCGCCCCGCTGCACCTGACTTCGGTTGGCAAACTGTTTTTGGCGTTTGACGAGCCGCAGCGCCTGCGCAACTACGCCACCCGCACCGGCCTGCCGGGGCAGACGCGCAACAGCATCACCGAACTGGCCGTGCTGGAGCGCGAACTGGCCAAAGCGCGGCAATACGGCATCGCCCGCGACAACGAAGAACTGGAACTCGGGGTGCGCTGCATGGCCGCCGGGATTTATGACGACCAGAACAAGCTGGTGGCGGGCCTGTCGATATCCGCACCAGCGGACCGGCTGGAAGAGCACTGGCTGCCCAAACTGCAAGCCACGGCCAATGAGATTTCAGCCGCGCTGGGCTACACGTCCCGGCATTAATTAGCCGCTGATTTACTTGAGCGAGACGCTGATGCGCTCTTTTGGCACCTCCACAGGCTGAGCTTCCACCCAGCGGCGAACACGCTCGGCATCGCCGACACGGCTGAGCTTGCCAGCCGAATCCAGAAACACCATGATCAGCTTGCGCCCGGCAATCTTGGCCTGCATCACCAGGCATTGACCAGCTTCGGTGATGTAGCCGGTCTTTTGCAGACCGATGTCCCACTCGGGATTCTTCAGCAGGCTGTTGGTGTTCTTGTACTGCAAGGTCCGGCTGCCAACGGCAATCTGGTAGCCGGGGGACGTTGTGAACTCGCGAAGAATCGGATCGCCATAAGCGGCATTGACCAGCGTGGCCAGATCCTGCGCGCTGGACTGGTTGCGACTGGACAACCCTGTCGGCTCGACATAGCGGGTGTCGCGCATGCCGAGCATCGTGGCCTTGGCATTCATTAGGTTGACGAACGTCGGAAGGCCGCCGGGATAAGTCCGGCCCAAGGCGTGGGCGGCACGGTTTTCACTGGACATCAGGGCCAGATGCATCAACTCACCCCGCGTCAGCGTGGTGCCGACCTGAAGGCGCGAGCTGCTGTGTTTTTCGGTATCGACATCGTCTTGGGTCACCGTGATCAGCTCGTCCATCGGTAGCCTGGCACCGCTGATGATGACGCCCGTCATCAACTTGGTCAGGGAAGCGATAGGCAGCACCGCTGTTTCATTCTTTTTGAACAACACTTCACTCGTGTCTTGATCAATCACCAAGGCCACACTGGATTTCAGGTCCAACGGATCCTGAGCACCATGCAAACCGGCAATCTGGCCAAACGAGAGCACGGGAGGCATAACGGCCCTCGCCACGGAAAGCCTGTACTTGCGCGATGAAGCCCCTCTTTTCGCGGTGCCTGCCTTTTTAGCATGCTGCTTTTTAACGACCAAATCCCTGGCGCTTGACCTAGAGCTGGCCATGCTGGCAGTGGGCGTCACAAGCGCAACTGACAAAACGAGAAGCCCAATAACTTTTAATGCGCTGTTCAAATTCTGGTGGGACATGATGATTTCTGCCTGCTTCTGGATTGCGTGATGGACTGGCTTCAGTCTATAGAAATAGAAAAAGTCACGCAATATCAAATGCTTGCGTGACTTTCTTAAAAATTATTTCAATTGTAACCACTTGACCATCCAGCGCCAGAAGCAGCACTGGACGACAGTAGTAACCAATTGAAAATGAACAGATTTTTAAAAGATCTGCTAGGTTACCCTTGAGCGGCCACCCTATCTGCTTTACTCTGCAGCTTGTTCAACGCACTCAGGTAGGCTTTGGCAGACGCGACCACGATGTCAGGGTCTGCGCCGGTGCCGTTGACGACGCGGCCGCTGTTTTGCAAGCGCACCGTCACCTCGCCCTGGCTTTCCGTCGAGCCGCTGATGGCGTTGACCGAATACAGCACCATCTCAGCGCCGCTCTTGACGTGCATTTCAATCGCCTTGAGGGACGCATCAACCGGGCCATTGCCGTCCGACTCGCCTTTGACTTCCTTACCGTTGACCGTGAACACGACACTGGCCTGGGGACGTTCGCCGGTTTCGCTGTGCTGCGACAACGAGACAAAACCATAGGGATCGCTACCATGCGAAGCATTTTCATCATTGACCAACGCCAGAATATCCTCATCAAAAATCTCACTTTTCTTGTCCGCGAGATCCTTGAACTTGGCAAAAGCATGGTTGATGTCCGCCTCGCTTTCCATCGTCACGCCCAGCTCTTGCAGGCGCTGCTTGAAGGCATTTCGCCCGCTGAGCTTGCCGAGAACGATCTTGTTGGTCGTCCAGCCCACGTCTTCGGCGCGCATGATTTCGTAGGTGTCGCGCGCCTTGAGCACGCCGTCCTGGTGAATGCCGGACGCATGCGCAAACGCGTTGGCGCCAACCACGGCTTTATTCGGCTGCACGACAAAGCCGGTGGTTTGGCTGACCAAGCGGCTGGCGGCCAGAATTTGTTGCGTGTCAATGCGCAGGTCCAAATTGAAATAATCCTTGCGCGTTTTGACCGCCATGACCACTTCTTCCAGCGAGCAGTTGCCCGCCCGTTCGCCCAAGCCGTTGATCGTGCATTCGACCTGCCGGGCACCGCCGATTTTCACGCCCGCCAGCGAATTGGCCACCGCCATGCCCAAATCGTTGTGGCAATGCACCGACCAAATCGCCTTGTCGCTGTTCGGAACGCGCTCGCGCAGGTTCTTGATGAAATTGCCGTACAGCTCGGGAATCGCGTAACCGACGGTGTCGGGCACGTTGATGGTGGTCGCGCCTTCGGCAATCACCGCTTCGATCACGCGGCACAGAAAATCCGGGTCCGAGCGGTAGCCGTCTTCCGGGCTGAACTCGATGTCGCCCATCAGGTTGCGGGCAAAGCGCACCGCCGTTTTCGCCTGCTCGAACACCTGATCGGGCGTCATGCGCAGCTTTTTTTCCATGTGCAAGGCGCTGGTGGCCAAAAACAGATGCAAGCGCCCCGAGGCGGCGGGCTTGAGGGCTTCAGCGGCGCGGGAAATATCGCGGTCGTTGGCTCTAGCCAGCGAACAAATCGTCGAATCTTTGACGATTTCGGCGATGGCCTTGATGCATTCAAAGTCGCCGTTCGAGCTGGCGGCAAAGCCCGCTTCAATCACATCGACCTTGAGCCGCTCCAGCTGACGGGCGATGCGAACTTTTTCGTCGCGGGTCATGGAAGCGCCGGGCGACTGCTCGCCGTCGCGCAAGGTGGTGTCAAAAATGATGAGTTTGTCAGTCATGAGAATTCCTAAGGTTTCTGGTTTTAGACGGTGGCCGATGCGGCGGGCTGTGTATTTTCGCCGCAAGCGCGCGGTTTGGGCGTGCGTTGCAGGCCCGAAAGAATGGCTTTGAAGGACGCGGACACGATATTGCTGTCCAAACCGACCCCAAACACGGTGTGCTGCTCATCAATGCGCAGCTCCAGATAGGCCACGGCTTGGGCATTGGCGCCCGCACCGAGGGCGTGTTCGTGGTAATCGAGCACACGCACGGTGGTCGCCAACTGGGCATTCCAGCCGTTGACAAAGGCTTCAATCGGCCCGGCACCCTGGCCTTGAATGCACAAGTCGCCCCACTGCACAGTCAGCGCCACGCCGTCCGGCACGGCGGTTTGCGTTACTTGCGGGCTGGCAATGCAGGCGGTGCCATATTCGCGCTGAAACAAGTCCCACAAATCCTGCGCCGTCAGCTCTTTGCCTGCGTCGTCCATCACGGCCTGCACGACCTGGCTGAACTCGATTTGCAGGCGGCGCGGTAATTCAAGGCCGTATTCACTTTCCAGCAAATAGGCGATGCCGCCCTTGCCCGACTGGCTGTTGACGCGAATCACCGCCTCGTAGCTGCGGCCCAGGTCTTTCGGGTCGATGGGCAAATACGGAACCGCCCAGGCTGCCTCGTCGGTTTGCACGGCAAAGGCTTTTTTGATCGCATCCTGGTGCGTGCCGGAAAACGAGGTATAGACCAACTCGCCCACATACGGGTGGCGCGGATGCACCGGCAACTGGTTGCAGTGCTCGACCATGCGGCGGATGTCGTCGATCTGCGAAAAATCGAGCTGCGGCGACACGCCCTGCGTGTAGAGATTGAGCGCGATGTTGACGATATCGACATTGCCGGTGCGCTCGCCATTGCCAAACAAGCAGCCTTCCACCCGCTGCGCGCCCGCCATCAAGGCCAGCTCGGCAGCCGCTACGCCCGTACCCCGGTCGTTGTGCGGATGCACCGACAGCACGATGGCATCGCGGCGCGCCAGATTGCGGTGCATCCACTCGATCATGTCGGCAAACACATTCGGCGTGGAATGCTCCACCGTGGTCGGCAAGTTGATGATGCAGGGCCGCGCGGGCGTGGGCTGCCAGACGGCGGTGACGGCATCGACCACGCGCCTGGAAAATGCCAGCTCGGTGCCCGAAAAATGTTCCGGCGAATACTGAAACGTCCACTGCGTGGCGAGCTGCTGCGCGGCCAAATCACGGATCAAGGCGGCGTGCGTGCAGGCCAGATCGACAATTTGATCTTCATCCATGCCCAGCACCACGCGGCGCATCACCGGCGAAGTGGCGTTGTACAGATGCACGATGGCGCTGCCTGCGCCCGCCAAAGCCTGCATGGTGCGGCGAATCAGCGGCTCTTTGGCGGGCGTCATGACCTGAATCGTCACGTCGTCAGGCACCAGCTTGTTCTCGATGAGGTGGCGCAAAAAATCGAATTCGATCTGCGAAGCAGCCGGAAAACCGACTTCGATTTGCTTGAAGCCGATGTGCAACAAATGCTCAAACATGCGCAGTTTTCGCGCCATGTCCATCGGTTCAATCAGCGCCTGATTGCCGTCGCGCAGGTCGGTGCTGAGCCAGATTGGCGCGTGCTTCAGCACGGCGTTGGGCCAGGTGCGGTCGGGCAAAGCGATGGGTGGAAACGCCGGGTATTTGTGAGCGGGTTGTTGCAACATGGTGATTTCTCTGAAAATTGAAAAACCAGCAACCCCATGAAAAACGGCCCGTTGCTGGTGCATACGGGCCGTCGTGACAGTAATTACGCGTGTACTACCGCCTCCGCCCGTTGGCAGATAGCAGCAGTGCTAGCGAAATTTTGTTCATTCGGTCAATGTACCACAATTTATTTGTGCAGGCCGCGCTCGTCCGGCTCGTTGGTGGAGGTTGAAATCACGCTGGTCTGCTGGCCTTTGGCCTTGCGCCAACCGTACAGCACATAGCCCGAAAAACCATAAACCGCAAACAGCCCGAACATCACCGTCGGCGGATCAATGTTGATAATCGCAATGCCCAGCGCAATCAGCACAATCACCACAAAGGGCACGCTGCGCTTCATCTGCACATCCTTGAAACTGTAAAACGGCACATTGGTGACCATCGTCAAGCCCGCGTACAACGTCAAGGCAAACATCAGCCAGGCGATCTGGCTCCAGCCCAGCAAGGCCGAATTGGCGCCGCGCTGCACGCCGAGCTCGGTCATCAACCAGATAAAACCGGCCACCAGCGCCGCCGCCGCAGGCGATGGCAAGCCCTGAAAATAACGCTTGTCCACCACGCTGGTGTTGACGTTAAAGCGCGCCAGCCGCAACGCCGCGCAGGCGCAATACACGAAAGCGCCAATCCAGCCCCAGCGCCCCAAATCCTTGAGCGCCCAAACATAAGCGATCAAGGCAGGCGCCGCGCCGAACGAGACCATGTCCGAGAGCGAATCCATCTGCTCGCCAAACGCGCTCTGGGTGTTGGTCATGCGGGCCACGCGGCCATCAAGGCTGTCGAGCACCATCGCGCAGAACACGCCAATGGCAGCCTGAGAAAACCGCCCATCGACCGCCATGACGATGGCATAAAACCCGCCAAACAGCGCCGCCAGCGTGAACAGGTTCGGCAAAATATAAATGCCCTTGCGCCGCTTGCGCGGCACGGCCTCCAGGCTCGCGGGAGCGGTTTCCTCGCCATCATGCATAAAAACTCCTCTGGGCACGACTGATGCGCGCAACTCACTATGAAACCTGTGACAAAGCCAGCGCCGGAAAACGGCCAGTGGATGCCAAACCCCAAGGATACCAAGCCAGCCAGACGCATCCGGCCCAGCGCCGGAATAAACACGGCTGAAGCCGAAAAAAATGACCAGCACCATTGAAAAAGCCGCGCAGGAGTGCTGCGCGGCTTGTGGCAAGAGGGCAAGAAGCGCCCTCAGCGCCCCGAATTAATTGCGGGTCTGGTCAACCAGCTTGTTCTTGGCGATCCAAGGCATCATGGCGCGCAGCTTTTCGCCGACGACTTCGACCGGATGCACCGCGTTCAGGCGGCGGCGTGCGGTCATGCTTGGGTAGTTGGTCTTGCCTTCGAGGATGAACATCTTGGCGTATTCGCCGGTCTGGATGCGCTTCAAGGCAGCGCGCATGGCTTCGCGCGACTTGTCGTTGATGACTTCGGTGCCGGTCACGTACTCGCCATATTCCGCATTGTTGGAAATGGAATAGTTCATGTTGGCGATGCCGCCTTCATACATCAGATCGACGATCAGCTTCAACTCGTGCAGGCACTCGAAGTAAGCCATTTCGGGGGCGTAACCGGCTTCGGTCAGGGTTTCAAAACCCATCTTCACCAGTTCAACCGCGCCGCCGCACAGAACGGCCTGCTCGCCGAACAGGTCGGTTTCGGTTTCTTCACGGAAGTTGGTTTCGATGATGCCGCCTTTGCCGCCGCCGTTAGCCATTGCGTAGGACAGGGCCAGGTCACGGGCTTTGCCGGACTTGTCCTGATAGACAGCGATCAAGGATGGCACGCCGCCGCCCTTGAGGTACTCGGAGCGCACGGTGTGGCCTGGGCCTTTGGGCGCGACCATAATCACGTCCAAATCGGCGCGTGGAATCACTTGGTTGTAATGCACGTTGAAGCCGTGGGCAAACGCCAGCGTGGCGCCCTGCTTCATGTTCGGCGCGACGTTGTTGTTGTACACCTCGGGGATGTTTTCGTCAGGCAGCAAAATCATGACCACATCGGCGGACTTGACGGCTTCGTCAACTTCCAGAACCGTCAAGCCAGCCTTGGCAACCTTGTCCCAAGAAGCGCCCCCCTTGCGCAGACCGACGACGACGTTGACGCCGCTTTCGTTCAGATTTTGGGCGTGTGCGTGGCCTTGCGAGCCGTAGCCGATGATGGCCACGGTCTTGCCCTTGATCAGGGACAGGTCACAGTCTTTGTCGTAGAAAACTTTCATCATTACTCCGTAAAAATTAGGTGCCGTTCAAGAATAAGCCCGCCGAAGGGCTTCGACCGGCCCAGCCCGAACAGTCGGATGGCTGAGCCCGAAAAGACGTGAATTCTAAACGCGCAGGATGCGCTCGCCCCGGCCAATGCCGCTGGAGCCCGTGCGCACGGTTTCCAGAATGGCGCTGCGCTCGATGGCCTGCAAAAACGCATCGTTTTTGGACTGGTCGCCGGTCAGTTCAATCGTGTAGCTTTTTTCAGTCACATCGATGATGCGGCCCCGGAAAATGTCGGCCATGCGTTTCATTTCCTCGCGCTCTTTGCCGACAGCGCGCACCTTGACCATCATCAACTCGCGCTCGGTGTAAGCGCCTTCGGTCAAATCGACCACCTTGACCACTTCAATCAGGCGGTTCAGGTGCTTGGTGATCTGCTCGATCACGTCGTCGGAGCCGGACGTTTGAATCGTCATGCGCGAGAGCGTCGGGTCTTCGGTCGGCGCGACGGTCAGGCTTTCGATGTTGTAGCCGCGCGCCGAGAACAAGCCGACCACGCGGGACAGAGCGCCCGCTTCGTTTTCCAACAAAACGGCAATGATGTGTTTTTTCATAAGAAGCTTCCTCTTTTCGCTGCCCTCCTCTGCACACGGTAATGTGCAGGCTCGGCAGTCAATAGATTTGTCAGTTGATATGCAATCCGCGCCCAAGCACAGCCTGGGCGATGGGGGTGACTAAAAAGTGATGCGCTTACAGGTCTTCGGAACCGAGCAGCATTTCAGTCAGACCCTTGCCGGCTTTGACCATCGGGAACACGTTCTCGGTCGGGTCGGTGCGGAAGTCCATGAACACCGTGCGATCCTTGAGCTTGCGTGCTTCGCGCAGCGCAGGCTCAACGTCTTCGGGCCGCTCAATCAGCATGCCGACGTGACCATAGGCCTCGGCGAGCTTGACGAAATTGGGCAGCGCGTCCATGTAGCTGTTGCTGTAGCGACCGGAATATTCAATTTCCTGCCACTGGCGCACCATGCCGAGGTAGCGGTTGTTCAGCGACAAAATCTTGATCGGCGTGTTGTACTGCAGGCAGGTCGAGAGTTCCTGGATGTTCATCTGCACCGAGCCTTCGCCGGTGACGCAGAACACTTCAGACTCGGGCTTGGCCAGCTTGATGCCCATCGCGTAGGGAATGCCGACGCCCATCGTGCCCAGACCGCCGGAGTTGATCCAGCGGCGCGGCTGGTCAAACTTGTAATACTGCGCGGCCCACATCTGGTGCTGGCCCACGTCGGAGGTGATGTAAGCGTCAGCGTCCTTGGTCATGTTCCACAGCGTCTCAATGACGTGCTGCGGTTTGATCACGTCGCCCGAACCCATGCTGTACTTCATGCAGTCGCGCGCACGCCATTCGCCAATTGCACCCCACCAGCCATCCAGCGCCTCGGCGTCGGGCTTCAGACCAGATTCGCGGATCATCGCGATCAGCTCGGTCAGCACTTCCTTGACATCGCCGACGATAGGAATATCGACCTTGACGCGCTTGGAAATGCTCGACGGGTCGATGTCGATGTGAATGATCTTGCGCTCGTTCTGGGCGAAATGTTTGGGGTTGCCGATGACGCGGTCATCAAAGCGAGCGCCAATGGCCAGCAGCACGTCGGAGTGCTGCATCGCGCTGTTGGCCTCTAACGTGCCGTGCATGCCGGGCATGCCGATGAATTTACTGTCGCTGGCCGGGTAAGCACCCAAGCCCATCAGCGTGTTGGTGCAGGGATAGCCCAGCATATCCACCAGCGTGCGCAACTCCTGCGAGGCATTGCTCAACAGCACGCCGCCGCCGGTGTAGATGCAGGGCCGTTTGGCCGCCAGCAGCAGCTGCAGCGCCTTGCGGATCTGGCCCGCGTGGCCTTTGCGCACCGGGTTGTAAGAGCGCATTTCGACGCTCTGCGGATAGCCAGCGTAGGCCGTCTTGTTGAAGGAAACGTCCTTCGGGATATCGACCACGACAGGGCCGGGGCGGCCGGTACGGGCAATATGAAAAGCCTTCTTCATGGTTTCAGCCATGTCGCACACGTCCTTGACCAGGAAATTGTGCTTGACGATGGGGCGAGTGATGCCGACGGTGTCACATTCTTGGAAGGCGTCCATGCCAATCGCAGAGGTCGGCACCTGTCCGCTGATGATCACCATCGGGATGCTGTCCATGTAGGCGGTGGCGATGCCGGTCACGGCGTTCGTCAGGCCGGGGCCGGACGTCACCAGCGCGACGCCTACATCGCCGGTGGCGCGGGCATAGCCATCGGCAGCGTGGACGGCGGCCTGCTCGTGGCGCACCAGCACATGCTGAATGGTGTCTTGCTTATAAAAAGCGTCATAAATATGCAGCACTGCGCCGCCGGGATAACCCCAGATGTGCTTGACACCTTCGGCTTGAAGCGCCTTGATGAGGATTTCAGCGCCCCGGAGTTCTTGAGAGTTGGAGGGGGCTGATGCGGCGGCTGCGGAAGCGATTTCCGCTTTATTGATTTCCATGATGAACCTTTGTGAATTTCTCTAACGAAATACCTAGGGTGCCTCTTGGCCCGCTCTTATGAAGCAGCGTCGAGACTTGAGGCCAAAACCATAAGCGAAAACATAATTCGCCGAACCATGACCCGTTTGCCTTTTGATATGCAACCAGCATTATGACACTGCGTATAGCCCCTGTTGCACAAGGGACTCGCAGAGCGGAAACTGCCGCAGCGGCATTTGTCACGCGGGATGCGATAATTTTCGGCTCAAGTCCTTGCCTGACATGCCTAATGGTCATGCGCGCCTGACCCTCGCGCAAATCGATAACTAAAACGCCGGACACACTGGAGCCCACACCGTTGGCCACTGAACAAGAACTTTCCGACTTCCTGAAAAGCGTTGAAAAAAGAGCCTTCAAACGCAGCATCTACCATGTGCGGGACGAAGAAGCCGCCCTCGATATCGTTCAGGACAGCATGATGAAGCTGGCCCAGCATTACGGCGACAAGCCTGCGGCAGAACTGCCCATGCTGTTCCAACGGATTTTGTCGAACACCACGCTAGACTGGTTCCGGCGGCGCAAGACCCGCAACGCGATTTTTTCTAACATGAGCGAGTTCGCCGCCCCCTCAGAGGACGGAGATTTTGACCTTCTGGAAACTTTGGAAAGCCTGACCAGCTCAGAAGGAACAGAAAGTGCCCAAGATGCAACAGAACGAAGCCAACTCCTGCTTGAAATTGAGCAACAGGTTCAAAAATTGCCAGACCGTCAACGAGAAGCCTTCCTAATGCGTTATTGGGAAGAGATGGATGTGGCCGAGACTGCTGCCATCATGGGCTGCTCGGAGGGCAGCGTCAAGACACACTGCTCCCGCGCAGTTCATGCCCTCAGTAGAGCCCTGAGCGCCAAAGGTATAAAACCATGATGAATTCACCCGAAAGAAATACAGCCTTATTGGAAGACCGTTTTGCGCACAAAGTGGCATTTCGTCTCTCCCAGACAACGACCGAGTTGCCGCATGACATTTCAGAGCGCCTGCGTGCGGCCCGGGTTCAGGCGCTGTCTCAGCGCAAAATTGCCAAGACCCAGACGGCTGTCAGCCTGATTTCGACAGGCTCCAGTGCCGCACTGACTTGGGATTCAGAAGAAACCCTAGGTTGGTGGGGGCGCATTGGCACGGTACTGCCCCTGATTGCGCTGGTGGTTGGCCTGCTGGCCATCAATTCGATCCAAAATGACAGGCGCGCCGAAGAAGTGGCCGAAGTAGATTCGGCGCTGCTCACCGATGAACTGCCTCCAGCCGCCTTTGCTGATCCGGGTTTTGTCCAGTTTCTCAAGAGCACACGTCAAACCTCGACCGTCGAATGAAGGCGTCGGCTCTCTTTTTTAGCCCGTCGAGCCACTGGCACTCACAGTGCCGAGGTGAGCTCGTTCGCAAGAATACCAAGCGACTCTTGGGTGCGCTGACCTTGATCGCCCTGATGCTGGAGTCGGCATCGGGGTTTTCCGCTACACCACCTGAGCCCTTACCTTCGGCCAGCGCAACCTTGGAAAGCAGCCAACCGAAGCCCTTAGTCAAAGCAGCACCGTCCGGCCCCTCTTGGGGCAAACTCACGCCCGAGCAGCAGCAGGCACTTTTACCACTGATATTGGACTGGAACGGCCTCAGTGAAGCGCAAAAGCACAAGTGGCTGGAAATCTCCAAAAACTACCGAGCACTAACACCCACCCAAAAGGCCAAGCTCAACAGCCGCATGAGTGAATGGGTGGCACTCAGCCCCCAGCAACGTGCGCAGGCTAGGCTTAATTTTGGCAAAACCAAAGAGCTGTCACGGCAATTGACACCGGAAGAAAAAAAGGCCAAGTGGAATGCTTACCAAGCACTGAGTCCAGAAGAAAAGCAAAAGCTCGTCGCCAAGGCCAACCCAAAACCAAGCGGTGCAGCAACGGCACTCAAGCCGGTGGCGCCTCAAAAACTGGCCACGCTGCCTGCCGATGGCAACAAGCGAGTACACAAAGCGCCCCCCGCATCTGCGCCTAAAATCGTCGCTTTGCCGTCAGTTGCCCCTGCTTCAGCCGCGTCAGCCGCTGCCCCGGCACCTGTCGGTGCAGCCAGCTCCCCGACTCAACGCTGAATCCCCCAGCGTTTGGGCGTTCGCCGCGCCTTACTCAAGTGACTTAAATTGATCCAGAACCCGATTCAAATCCCGTCCATTCCCCGGCGCATGGCCTGCTGGATGTATGAAGGCCTGCTG
>Ga0302214_1000291_pt1 | contig 12619 bp, 11 predicted proteins | sample II_Fen_N1_3_FD_194584 | JGI IMG/M metagenome (GOLD analysis project Ga0302214, IMG submission 194584) | Peat permafrost microbial communities from Stordalen Mire near Abisko, Sweden - II_Fen_N1_3 | ecosystem: Environmental > Terrestrial > Soil > Wetlands > Permafrost | place: Sweden: Abisko... | reverse complement strand
GTCGGTCTATCAGCAAGTGAATGAAGGCCAACGTGGCTGCCGAGAATGAGCGACCACGGCGCCAGCGTAATGCAGCGATACGACTCAAGTCTGCATGATCGATTTCCCGAACTTCAAACCGCTTGGCATCGTCGATTGCCAGTCGGCTGGCAATGGTAGCCCAATCGCCTCTACCCACCAGCCGCACCAGCGAATCGACGTTCGCGGCCTCAACGCGCACATCCAACGGTAAGCCGGCCCGCGAGAACGCAGAATCGATTTGCCGTCGCATGGCGAAGTTACGATTGAGCAAGGCCAATCGCAAATCCGCGAGTTCCTCCATGGAGACACGTTCGCTACAGCGGCCCTCACTCATCGCGCGCAAGCGGATCAGCACCAGGTTTTCCTCGAACAACGTGCACTGGTTAATGTCGGCGCTCGACAGATTTGAAAATGCCAGCCCGATGTCGATCTCATTTTCGGTCAGGGCCCGATCTATTTGTGCGGCGGGCATTTCTTCAATCGAGACTTTCAATTCGGGATGTGCAACCAGCATTTCGGCCACCGCAGGGATCACCAATGCCCGTGAGTAGGTGTCGATCGCTCCGATGCGCAGCCTGCCCTTCACCTCCCTTGATCGTCCGTGCACCGAAGCCAGAGCGGTATCAAGATCCTCCAGCAAGGGCTCCAACAAACTAAACAGCTCAATGCCCGCAGGTGTTAGCGCCACACCGCGCCCGACACGATCCAACAGTTGAACGCCCATCAAGCCTCTTAATTCACGTAAATGCTGAGACAAGGCGGGCTGCGTCAAATGCAGCAAATTGGCGGCACGGGTCACAGAACCCAACCGAGCAGTGGCAATGAAACTACGCAGTAAACGAAGATCGATCGCGGATATATTCATAACGGACGCTTATATTACACAAAGAAAAACATAATTTTATTGTGCATAAAAGGACTGCTTAAATGAAGCCTCACTTGCATATGGGTAAAAAATAACCATGCCCCACATCGTATTTGAAAGCACGAGCGGACTTCTTAGCAGACTGAACTTCGTGCAAGTGATGAGCACTATTCACACCGACATTGCGGCTGCAGGCCATGCGCAGTTAGGTGACTTCAAAAGCAGGGTTCATGCCTGCCACGCAACGCTCGCTGGAATCGATCCTGATGCAGAGTTCGTAATCGCCACGCTGATCACCACCAACCCTCGCCCGACTGGGGTCCAGCGACAGATGGCGCAGATCATCCACGACACACTGGTGGCGGCAATCAACGCATTCGATGCCAAGTTCTGGTGGCAGTGCTGCGTCTTCATCGAAAGTGTCGAGCGCTCGTCCTATCTGAAAACCGATTCGAAGCACCACTGCGGCGTGACACTCACTGCCCCTCAAATACCCTGACACGCAACACAGCCCTTTCGGAAGGTAGTCATGACATACAACTCAAATAATTCGTCATCACCCAGCGTCCCCTTGTTTGAAACTCCATCGCGAGGCGACAGCCTGACCTCTGCTTCACCATCTACCCACTTCCCCCAAGTGCTTAACTCAATCTACCTGCGTATTACCTGGAGATTGATGCCGGTGTTGTTGCTGGCTCAGGTTCTGGCGTTTCTGGATCGGGTCAACGTAGGTACGGCAAAATTGCAGATGGCAACCGACCTGCAACTGAGTGCCAGCGCTTATGGACTAGGTGCCGGTATTTTTTTCATCGGTTACTTCATCTTCGAAGTGCCGAGCAATCTGCTATTGCACCGCTTGGGCGCGCGCGCGTGGATCGCACGCATCATGCTGAGCTGGGGCCTCGTCTCCGCAGCGGCGATGTTTATTCAGACGCCTACTGGTTTCTACATCCAGCGCTTCTTTCTAGGCATTGCCGAGGCCGGATTCTTTCCGGGTGTAATTCTGTACCTGACCTATTGGTTTCCTGCACATCGACGCGGACGCATGACCACTCTGTTCATGACGGCCAGCGCATTGGCGGGCGTGGTCAGCGGCCCCGTCTCAGGCTGGATCATGTCAGGTATGGACGGCGTCCAAGACTTGTCGGGTTGGCGCTGGATGTTTCTCATCGAAGGACTGCCATCCGTGTTAGTGGCCGGCCTGGTTTATTGGGTGTTACCGAGTACGCCGAAACAGGCGAACTGGTTGAATCGAGATGAGAAGGCCCTGCTGGAGACCGACCTTGCAGTGGCAGAACAACAGAAACACGAGCATCGCCTCAAGGATCTGTTCACCCCTATTACCCTGATGTTTTCACTTGTTTATTTCCTGCTCTTGATGGGTCTGTACGGCATCAATTTCTGGCTACCCACGATCATCAAGGGCTCTGGTATCAACGACACACTAACCATCGGCTGGCTGTCGGCAATCCCTTATATGTGTGCGGCAGTGGTAATGAACCTGGTCGCTCGCAGTGCCGACAAAACCCGTCGCTGGGGACTGCATGTTGGGCTCAGCGCACTGGTCGCCAGTGCCGGTTTTTTCACTACAGTCATGAGTGATCAGCAAATTGCCATGTCTCTGTTCGGGTTAACGCTGGCTAGCGCTGGCGTCCTGTCTGCATTGCCGCTGTTCTGGAATCTCCCGACTCAACGTTTGACCGGCGTGGCTGCCGCTGCGGGCATAGCGTTAATCAATTCCATCGGCAACCTTTCCGGTTTTGTCGGCCCCAGCGTCATAGGTTGGCTGATTGACCGAACCCAACACACCAGCGCCGGGATCCTGTTTCTAAGCATCACGGCACTGTTGGCCGGCGTACTGACGCTGCTTTATTCCGCGAATAACACAACCACGCGTAACCAAAGGATTTGAACCGATATCGTGACATGGCATGTCACTCCAACACTAAGGTAATCCCATGAAACCGTATGACTCAGCGCCTGCCGATCCCCATATGCCTACCAACCCGGAGCGACGGACATTCATCCAGCACGCCAGCGCCGGAGCAGCCATTCTCGCAGCAGGTTCATTGATGACACCCGCCATGGCGGCTACAGCGGGTGGCACCAGCACGAGCAAGATCCCAAACCAAAAGGGTAAGTTCTGGCCCGGAGATACCCGTCTAGTGGTGTCGGTATCCATGCAGTTCGAAGCGGGCGGCCAACCGCCAAAAGGAACTGACAGTCCTTTCCCTCACGTTGATTTCCCCGATAGTGTGCCCTCTGACGCCGCGACCAACACCTGGTTCGCCTACGGTTACCGGGAAGGCATCCCAAGGATGCTAGACCTTTGGGATCGTCATGGGGTCAAGGTCACTTGCCACATGATCGGCGAAGCCGCAAAGCGCCACCCTGAACTGGCGAGAGAAATCGTCAAACGTGGTCATGAAGCAGCAGGGCACGGGCCACGATGGAGTTCACAATACGCCATGAGCCTTGATGAAGAACGACTCTTCCTGCAACAAGCGCGAGACATGGTCGAAGAGATCACCGGTCAAAAACCGGTCGGTTATAACTGCAACTGGCTGCGACGTGGTCCAAATACTTTGTCGCTGCTCCAGGAACTCGGATACCTCTATCACATCGATGATCTCAGCCGCGATGAGCCCTTCATTGAGCAAGTGAACGAAAAAGATTTTGTTGTCGTTCCGTACACTCTGCGCAACAACGATATCCTCCTAATTGAGGGCCGAAACTACTCGCCTGGTCAGTTTCTTGAACAGGTCAAACTCGACTTCGATCAACTTTACGAAGAAAGCAGCTCCCGCCGCCGCATGATGTCCATCAGCGCCCACGACCGCATCAGCGGCTCGCCCCAAATGGTACGAGTCTGGGATGAGTTCCTTAAGTACGTAAACAGCCATGCCGGCGTAAAATTCATGCGCAAGGACGAAATCGCCCAGTTCACATTGACCAGTTCGTCGTCACTCAGAGAAATCGAAACGATATGATTCAGCTGTAAAGTTCCATGACCCGATGAGTCAGAAAAATCACAGGGATGTCTATATCTACCCAAGCTGACCTAACACTGTCATCACGAAAACTTTGGCAAACAAGCAGGTGGATTGATCGGTGCGGTAGGCGGGGCAGCAAGTGGGACAGAGCCGGACGATGAAGGCGCGTTGAATCTGGCGAAAGGCGAAGGACTCGAACCCTGACCGTTTCCAGTCGCTCCGGGTTCACACCGGATAGCCCACCACCGGACGCCATCTTCCAGACATGAAAAACCCCGCACTTGGCGGGGTTGGCCTGCATCATGGACACAGGCGTTTCAAAGATGCCGGGATCTTCCCCCGGCCTGCCCCATTGGGGCGTTTGAACAAACCTGCCACAGGCAGGCTTTGTCGGGACTCGGTTAGTTGCCTGAGCAACCGTTACCCATCGCGCTGTATTGCATGACGTGTTGCTGACCCTGGTGGTCCAGGTAAGTCATCTGGAGAGGGACCACGGCGCAGACGTCATCGGGAACGGCGTCCATGTGAATCACTTTGGCGATGTCGAGGTGAGAGCCGTAGGTGTATTGCTCTACCGCAGACTGATCGGCAAACGCCATCTGGCTACCCAGCATTACAAAAGAAGCAGCAATCAATGTCTTAAACAATTTCATTTCAAGTGTCCCAACGATGCAAACGATTCACGTCTTCAGTCGGAATGAATAAGGCCGAAGGCTCTACGATGCGCGGCAGGGTGGTTTGCTTGGACCCTTATGAGCTTGCGCTTCGTGGCTTTGTTTGGAAGCTGGGCCCATTTTATTCCGGTGGTGTTTTTGATAAAGACCAAAGACTGAAATGCATTATTGGAAAAATGGTAATAATCGGCACCGTCTACCGTGCTGGGGTTTATCCCCACCAGCCGGGCATTCTGAGTGGCAAAGTCGGACCCGAATTGGCGCCATGAAGTGCTGTAGCCGGCTCGAACGGTCCATCAAGGAGTGGCCGGAGCGAGTTGTCTTGCGTCGGTATCGTGGCTCACAAACCCTGTCATCGGATGCAGCCACGCCCAACAAAAAAGGCACTGACGATGATCGCCAGTGCCTTTTCAGCGCCTCGAAAGTGTTTCAGCGCGACAACATAAAGGTGTCGTACTCGAGATCTTCCAGTGCCGTGGACAATCGGTGCAGCCCCAGCAACACGCAAACCAGCAATGACAGGGTAAAGCCATAGCCGAAGAAGCTCGGCCCCAGGTGCATGCTGAGCAGGGTCAACCCGGCGTTCAGCACCGCGAAAATCACGCACAGTTCCAGCACCACGGCGCGTTTGTCGAGGTAGAAAAACACGTTGAGCAGCGCCATGAACACCACCTGGATGCTCACACCGATCAGGTCGATGTAGAACAGCGGCAGGTAGTAACTGGAAATGCCCAGCCAATCCAGCAAGCGCGGAGCGAACAGGAACAGCAGCACCACCGTCAATCCCTGTACCTTGCAGATTTCCAGCAGGCCCTGGCGGATCGACAAGGTCATTTCGGTTTTCAGCGAACCGATGTGTTGCAGGGTTTCGCCTTCGCGGATGGCCCGGAACAGGCGGTCGTACCACTCGGCAAAATCGGTTTCGATGCGCACCAGGAACACCGCCATTCCGGGGATGATCGCCAGGTACGCGAGGAAGATTGGCAAGTCATACAGGATCGACGCACGCAGGGGGCCGACAACGAGATTCGAGGTACCGGGGTTGAACCAGAACAGGAACTTGTCGATCCAGATACCGAAGTTGTAGAAGAACCCGGTCGCCAGCAGGCTGAGAAACACCTGGCGGCGTTGCAGGAAGTCGAAGGCGATCAGCTTCTCCGCGCGGTACTCACGCAGGATGTCGTAGAGAAACAGAAACAGCAGCGTGCTGTGCCCGATCAGCAACGCCAGCAACAAGCCCGGCATCTGCAGGAAGCTCAGCAGGTAGGCACTGGCGACCATCAGCGTGTAACCCACCAGCATCACCAGCAGGATGCGGTTGTAGGCCTTCATCCCTGAAAGAAAGATGATCACCAGCCACAAGTTGCACAACACCACGAAGTTCGACAGCACCAGCAACCGGTAGATCAGCGGCTGGTCGAACAACAGGCTCAGCACCAGGATTCCCAGCACCCCGGCACCGACGGTTACCAGCAACAGCACGCCCAGCAGGTTGGGCAGAATCTGCTCGTACTTGTGCTCGAACAACCGGTCGGAAACGAAGCGGGTGAAGAACAGTTGCAGACCGCCCGTGAGGATCAGCGAGCTGGCCATCAGGTACGTCACCGTCACCAGAAACTGCCCGACCAGCACATTCGGCAGCAACAGGCCCAGGCTGATGATGCCCACCAGCATCACGCTGATGATCGACAGCACCCAGGGCCCGGAGCTGATCAGTCCGGCGTAGACGTAAGCGTGCAAAGTCGCGGTGTAGGAATCGCGCGACAGGATCTTGCGTAGTTCGAAGCCAATCCCGGCCATTTAACTGTTCTCCATGGCGGCTTGATACAAGTCGCGATAACGCTGCAGCATCAAGGCTTCGGTGTAGTAGCGATTGACCCGCAGCAAGCCGCTGGCCTGTGCAGCTTCCCAGCGTTGCGGGCTGCGCAGCAGTTCGAGGATCGCCACGCTGGTGGCTTGCGGGTCGGCAATCGCAACCACTTTGCCGGCCAGGCCGAGGTCGCGGTCTTCGACGCTGCCGCCTTCGATCAGCTCGCGGCAGGAACCCACGTCGCTGCTGACGACCGGCGTACCGGCGGCCCAGGCTTCGAGAATCACCAGCGGTTGCGCTTCGCTGATCGAGGTCAGCACCATCAAGCCCAGTTGCGGCAGGATGTCCTGGATGCGCTGGAAGCCCAGGAAACGCACCTTGCCCTCCAACCCCAGGCTGGCCATCAGGCTGCGGCATTCGCTGACATATTCCGGATCTTCCTCTTCCGGACCGACGATCCAGCCTTCGGCCTGGGGCATGGCACTGATCACCCCGCGCATCGCCCGCAGGAAAGTTTTGACGTCCTTGATCGGCACCACACGCCCGATCAAACCCACTACCGGCGCAATGCCGGGAGCGCGGGATTCGAGGGCGGCGGTCCATTGCGGCAGGTCAATACCGTTGGGAATGACCCGGGTGCGGAGCGGATCGGCGCCGTCCTTGATTTGCCGCTGTCGGTTACCGTCATACAGCGAAATGATGCTGTCGGCGCTGTTGTAGGTCAGTTGCCCAATGCGCTCGAAGAAACGCACCCATAACGTACGGATGTAACCCGAGCCGGCATCGAGGCTGCGGTTCAGCGCCTGGCCGGAACTCTCGGCGATCCAACTGGCCTGGGCCAGGTCGATCTTGCGCTCCTTGGTATAGATCCCGTGCTCGCTGAGCAGGTAGGAACAGTTCCAGCGTTGCTTGAGAATGCAGCCCAACAGCCCGGCGTAACCGGTGGAAATCGAATGCAGCACCCGCGCCCGAGGCATTTTGCGCGACGCCTCGGCGAGCATCAGCAAAGGCGACTGCATCGAGCGCAGGGTCCAGAAATAGTTGATGAAGGACGGGTCGGCGCAATGCAGGCGATACCCCTCGCTCAACGCCTCCCAACTGGCGCGGCTACGCAGCACATCGTCGAGGGTCAGATGGCCCTGGGCGATGTTGTCGAGCAAGCGCTCACCCAGTTCGGGCTCCGGCGCGTCCGGGTGATGCAGGAAGCGATACAAACCCTGCAACTGTTGCAGATCGGCGTCCCGTGGCGTGCCTCGGGTGTCGGTCGGATGCGTGGCGTCTTCGAGAAAGACTTCTTCGATGTGCAGTACATTCGCCGGCACTTGATAACGTCGCTGCGAATACGCCGAACGCTGTCCGCCAATGAACATCACCGAAAACGTCAGTTCCGGCAGACCGAGGATCATCTGGTGAATCCAGCTCGACACGCCGCCGCGCACATAAGGCCAAGTGCCTTCGAGCAGCAGGCAGATGTCGGCCATCGGTGCCTCTTGCTTGTGACTCATGTCCAGCTCCTCACCAGGTCAGCGAAGGGTGGTCGCTGACGGGTTTTCTCGGGGAGGCTCGCCAGCAACCCGGGAATCTCGCGATAACGACCCGCCTCGAATGCCAACTCGGCCTGGAAAGGCAGAATCTGCGCCGCGCCCATACCGTTGTCCTGGGCTTCCTGGAGTAACACTTCGGCACGCGCGATATCACCACGCTCCAGGGCAATGCGTCCGGCCAGCAGAAACAGTTCACCGCCCTCACCCGCTTCCAGGCCCTGCTCGGCATGCTCGCTGGCCTGATTGAGCACGTGCTCGAGTACGCTGCCTTGCGCCAGCCCCAGATACGCCAGCTCCCAGTACCAGCGCGCCAGCGTGCCATGCAGCACGCCGGCGGCCTTGCCCTTTGCGCCGTTCAGCTGGCCAAGGGCGATCTGGATATGCAAGTTGATGTCACTTTCCTGTTTGTCCAGCATCGAATACGCCAGCAACCGCACATCATCGCTCGGGTCGCCCAGTGCCAGTTTGAGGATCGGTACCGCCTCCTTGCCGCGCATGCGTCGCGTCGCCAATAGAGCGGCCAGACGCTGATCGGGGTCCGGCGCATGGCGCAGCACGTCCTGCAAACCGCCGTCGGCAAAAATCGGTTTGTGCAGTTGCTGTTGCGCCCGATATGGCAGGCTCGGAATGCCGACCGCTTGCCAGGCTTGTTTGTCGCGTTTGCGTGGCAGGTACAGCGCCGGAAAAATCGCTGCGACCACGCCCACCGTGCCGAGCACAGGGACAAAGAACGCCATGCTGAAAATGAACAGCGGGCTCCACGGTAGCGGCGAACGATACCGCGCCGGCAACAGCAGCCACACTGCCGCGCACAACATCACGCAGGCCAGGCCATGAGTGAGGGTGAACACCAGCAGTTGCTGCACCTCGGGCACGTCCACCCACAGACTGGTCCAACTGCCTGCCTCTAACAACAAGGCTCCGCTAAACAGCCACTTGCTGATCATTCAGACCACACTCGTTGAACAGGAAGTTACGCAGCCCGTTGTGTTCACCAGGCTCCAGGTTGAAAGGCATGACCCGTACGCCGAGGCTGTCCATGTCACTCTCAATGCCAAAGTGTTCGTGTATCAGCAGGTTGATGCGTGACAGATAACCTTCGGTGCCTTGGGGGCTGGTCAACGGCAAAAGCACCAGCAGCAACTGATGGTCGCGGTTGTTGCGCAGCGGCAGGTGCAAATCCAGACCGCGCTGACTGCGCTCCAGCAAGCGTGTCAGCTCTTCGTTGGCCCGGGTCATTTCAAAGGCGAACAGGCCGGCCGACAACTTGTGCTGCTCGACGTCCACCAGCGAACGCTTGAGTTGCAGTGTGAAGTGCTGCGCATCGGCATTGACCAATTGCAGCACCTGCGTGTCGCGCTGCAACAGGTCGGCGATATGCCCGGCCAGCAGCGCCAACAGGCTCAGGGTGCGATCCTGGAAAGCGAAGAACGGCATGTGTCGTACAGCCAGCACCGCCAACAAACGGCCCTCGGCATCGATTAACGGAATACACGCCTGCAATGACGAGAATTGCGCCGAACCGCCGGCATCGATCAGTTCCTGGCGCACGCTCACCAGCTCGCCGCGCTCCAGGCACAGCTTGACCAGACCGTCTTCGGTGTCCAGATCCCCCATGACCCCGATGGTCGCCAACGGCTTGGGCAACAAGTGCCCGGCGTGATCGTCCACGCGATACAAACCGGCTACCCGCAGCGCACCGTATTGCCCCAGCACCGCCACGATCGGGTCGGCCAATGCACCCAGCGCATCGCCTTCCTCCGGCATCACCCGCAGTTTTTCGCGCAGGCCCAGCAACGAGCTGCGCAAGCTTTGGTCACTGCCCGCCACGCGCTGTTCCAGCAGATCGTGGGAGACCCGCAGAATCTGATGGGCGCGAGTGAATTCATCGAGTCGATATTGACGGTAATCGTTGGCCATCTGCAGACGCTCCAGTCGGCGTTCCCACAGATCGCGCACCTCGCCCACCAACATCCCGCAGACCAGGACGCCGACAATCCAGGACGGCTCAAGCGCTGCATAACCGGCATGGCCGCTGAAGCGCAGCGCGAACACCGCCATCACCAACAACACGGCGCTGAGCAAACCGCGCACAAATCCGTAACGCACACCTAACAGCAGCGGCGCCAGGATCGGCCAGGGGAACCCGCCGTGCATTTGCATCGGGTCTTCCGGCGTCAGCCACAAGCCAAGGCCGATCGCCAGGCCTGTCACCAGGAACGTTTCCAGCCAAGACACCGGGCCGCTGGCGCGAGGCGCCAGGCTGTAATCCTTGTGTGGAGAATTCATTGCGATCACTCGAACCGAAGGGCGCCAACAAGCGTATCGAGCACTTTTTGCGCAGTGCCCGCGAGGCTTTCACGGGACCAGCCGGCACGTGCGCCACTTTTGCTCCAGAGCACCCGACCGCTGTCCGCATCGAGCACGCGCAGGCTGATGCCCACCGCCGGTTCGCCATCCAGGCCGTTCTTGTACTGCCACTCTTCAACGCTGCCGGTGACCACATAATCGAGTTTCTGCTCACGCGCCCAATCCAGCGCACCGGCCAGACGCTCGTTGTCATCCATCAACGCTTGTTCGCCCTGGGTGCTGGCCGGGTAAACCCGTGGTTGCAGACCATGGCTGCTGAGCACGCTAAGCAGGATTTGCTCGCTGCGCTCACCGGCCTGCGGCGTCTGCGAATAGTTGACCATCGGCACAATGCCCCACTGCGCAGTGCGCGGCAGGCTCGGGCTGGCGTCGCCGGTGAAGCTCGCGCAACCAGCGACGAACAGGACCGCCAGCGCCAGGCCCAGATTACGAATTGCTTGCATACGTTTTTCTCCCGTAGAAAATTCCATGATCAGCGTCCGAAACGCACGCCGTAGCTCACACCCAGTGTTCCGCCTGACTTGCCATCCCCGCCCTGTGGCGCGGATTGGTAGCCGAAGGTCAGGGCCAGTTCGTCGTCACCCAGCACTTCAACGCCAATCCCGGTGTTGATGCCGTAGTTGAAGGTTTGATCCGTCCATTGCCAGCCTGCCGTCAGGTCCACCAGCCAGGTGTATTGCGGCTTGGTCCGTACCAGTGCGCCGGGCAGACCACGACGCCAGGAACTGCCGAAATACAGTTGGCCGTAGCGGCTTTGCAGCAGGTCGCTGGCGGTGACGGTTGGTATGTCTTGCGGATTGATCGTTTCTGCCGGCTCGGCCAGGCCGGTGTCAGGGTCAATATCCGGAGCAGGGACCGTTGGTGGAGCCGCACTGATCACCGGGCCGCCAAAGTTGCTGGACAAGTAATTCAGTGTCCGGTCCTTGACCTGGTTTTTCTGATAATCGACACCGCTGCGAACGGTCCAGTTTGGCCCGGCGAATTCCAGGGTGTGGTTGAACTCCATTTTCAGCGCGTGACCATTGCCCAGGTCGTCACCGGCACGGGTGGAAAACGATCGCTGAGCGACTTCCCAACTGAGCTGGTCACGGGCGCTCAGGCTATGACGACCACCCAGCCACACGCTGTCCTGCTGGCCGAAGGCGCGCATCAAGCCACTGTCTTCGTTCTTGCGATGCCAGCCCAGGCCGGTTTCCAGCTCATCGCTCACACCCAACTGCCAGGTGCGGGACAGGCCCAGACCGTTACGGTCGTCGTCGCTGCGCTGGCTGGTGTCGGCGAACAGTTTGTAGCTGCCGCCTTCCACCGCACGCTCCAGGGTCAGAGCCGCGTTGCGCTCCTCGCCGATTCTCGATGACTCGATATCGTCGCCACTGTAGTGACCCTGCTCCAATACAAGATCGGCGTACCACTGATCACCGAGGTTGTGCGCAATCTCCAGTCGCGGAGCATTGAACTCGATCCCGCCGAAATTCTGCTCATGCCAGGACAGCTGCGCACCCTGCGGCGTGAGCTCGTGGATTTCCACCGCCTGACGACGCAGTTGTTCGCGCACCGCTTGCGGTTGCTCGTCACCGAGTGACGACAGGCTGGTTTCGAGGGCTTCGTTGCCGCGTCCCAAACGGCTGAGGGCTTGCGCCCGCTGCGCCGGGTCCAGATCACTGCTGGCCAACAGCGTTTCGACCTGGTCCTTGTTACGGCTGCGCAGAGCCTGCTGAATCTGCTCATAACGGTCGACCTTCAGGCCCTGACCGCGCGCCCAATCCAGCCACTGGTCCTTTTGCGATTCCTGATTGGTCGCATCCAGACGTGCCAGCAAGCGTTCGAACCACAGCTGCAGCATCGCCGGCGAACCGTCCTTCCATTTCAAGAGTTCCTGCTGTGCCTTGCGCGGCGAATAGCTGCTGGCCATCAGACGCAACCAGGTGGTGTAGCGCTGAGACGAGGGCTTGAGGTTTTCACCTTCCGGGCTGCGCAGGAGCTTCAAGCGCAGACGCTGGGCCGCGTCCTGATATCCGGCGCTGTAGAGCGCATCAGCATAGGCTGCCTGGGCAAGCCAATCCTCGGGATTGGATTTGAGGTACATCCGATACCAGGCCAGCGCTTCGCTGTCGCGACCCAGCATCTGGCTCGCACTGGCGAAAGGTAGCCACAAAATCCGGTCCCCGCGCGCCTGTGTGCGCCACTGGCTCAGCAACGGTTTGAGTTTGGCGGTATTGCCTTTATCGACGTAAAGCCACACCAGACGCTCGCGAAACAGATTGTCATCGGGGAAGCGCGACAAGCCTTCCAGGTACAAACGCTCCGCCTCATCCGTCTGCCCTTGCTGGGCAGCCAGCGCA
>Ga0302214_1000277_pt1 | contig 12804 bp, 8 predicted proteins | sample II_Fen_N1_3_FD_194584 | JGI IMG/M metagenome (GOLD analysis project Ga0302214, IMG submission 194584) | Peat permafrost microbial communities from Stordalen Mire near Abisko, Sweden - II_Fen_N1_3 | ecosystem: Environmental > Terrestrial > Soil > Wetlands > Permafrost | place: Sweden: Abisko... | reverse complement strand
GCAACGCCAGGGACTTCGGGTTCTTGGGGTTGAACTGCTTCACGATCTTGGCCCACAGGACGCGCGCGGCGCGCATCTTGGCCACTTCCATGAAGTGATTCTTGCCCTGGGCCCAGAAGAAGGAGAGGCGCGGCGCGAAGGCGTCGATGTCGATGCCAGCGGCCACGCCGGTGCGCAGGTATTCCAGACCGTCGGCCAAGGTGTAGGCCATCTCAAGGTCGGCGGTGGCGCCGGCTTCCTGCATGTGATAGCCGGAAATCGAGATGGAGTTGAACTTGGGCATGAACTTCGAGGTGTACTCGAAGATGTCGGCGATGATCTTCATCGACGGCAGCGGCGGATAGATGTAGGTGTTGCGCACCATGTATTCCTTGAGAATGTCGTTCTGGATGGTTCCAGAAAGCTCCTCAAGCTTGGCACCCTGCTCCAAGGCCGTCACGATGTAGAACGCCAGCACCGGGATCACGGCGCCGTTCATGGTCATCGAGACCGAGATCTTGTTCAGCGGGATCTTGTCAAACAGGATCTGCATGTCCAGGATCGAGTCAATGGCCACACCGGCCTTGCCGACATCGCCCACCACGCGGGGGTGATCGGAGTCGTAGCCGCGGTGGGTGGCGAGGTCGAAGGCCACCGAAAGGCCCTTCTGGCCAGCCGCCAAGTTGCGGCGGTAGAAGGCGTTGGACTCTTCGGCAGTGGAGAAACCGGCGTACTGGCGCACCGTCCAGGGACGGAAGACGTACATGGACGCGTAAGGACCACGCAGGAACGGCGCCAGGCCGGCCACGTAGTCGAGGTGCTCCATGCCCTGGTAATCCTTGTCGGTATAGAGCGGCTTGACCGGGATCTGCTCCATGGTCTGCCACACGTAGTCTTCGGCGGACTTGCCGGTCTTGGCGGCAAGGTCCTTCTTCCACTGCTCGTAGGAAACCGGAGCCGACTTGCCTTTGTAGGCGATCTTGGTGAAATCAGGCGTGCTCATGCCACAACTCCCATCTTGGCCTGCAGGTTCTTCAGCATTTCGTAGGTGTTGGCGCGGGCGTTGGCGTAATCATCCACCCCAGCCTCCTTCCAAGCGGCCTCGTTGTCGCCGGCGGCACCGGCCACCATCACGATGGCGTCAGGCTTCTTGGCCTTGATGGCCTTGGCGATCGCCGGGACGGCGGCCGCGTAAGCGTCGTCAGCCGAGGTGATCACGATCACCTGGCTACCGCTCTTGAGGGCTTCGGAAGCAGCTTCGTCGGCGTCCTTGAAATCGCGGTCGTTGAGGACCTTGAATCCGCCCACTTCAAAGAAGGCGCTGGTCCAGTCGGCGCGGATGCGGTAGGCGCGGGAGGCGCCCACGTTGGCCTGGAAGATTTCGGGGGCCTTGCCGTGCTTGGCCTCGTAGGCCCAAGCAGCTTCGCGCAGAGCCTCGAACGCGGCACCGCCACGGGCACGCAGCACCGGAGCGACTTCGGAAGAACCGTCGGAAACCGAAGCGACGAGGTCAGCCAGCTTGGCGGTAGCAGCAGCCTCGACGGCAGCGGCGACCTTTGCGGAGCCCTTGGCAGCAACCACGGCGGCGATCTTGGCGCCTCCGTCGGTGATGCCCTTGGCCAGTTCCTTCTTGCCTTCCAAGGGCTTTTCCTTGGCGTTGGGGAACTGGTTGGTGCCTACCAGGACGGCCTTGCGGCGGCCCAGATCCTTGGCCTTGGCCTTGGCGATGGCGCTCACCTTTTCCTGAACCTTGCCCGAAAGCAGAGCCTTCTCGAAACCGCCCAGGGCCTCGATCTCCTGGAACAGCGTCCAAGCGTTCTGAGCCAGCTTATCGGTGAGCCACTCGACAGCCCAGGAGCCGCCGGCGGGGTCGATCACGCGGTTGAGTTCGCACTCTTCGCCGAGCACCACCTGGGTGTTGCGGGCCACGCGGCGAGCCTGTTCGTCGGGTTCGCGCACCAGCTCGTCATAGGTGGAGACGTGCAGGCTGTCGACGCCTGCCACCACGGCCGAGAAGGCCTCGGTGGTGCCGCGCAAGATATTGACCTGCGCGTCAAGCGTGGTCTTGTTCCACTCGCCGGTGCGGGCGTGCAGATACATGGGAACGCCGGTCACGCCGAAAGCTTCCAGCACCTGGGCCCACAGGATGCGGGCGGCGCGGAACTTGGCGATCTCGATGAAGAAATTGGGGCCGATCGAGAAGGCGAAGCGAATGCGAGCCGCGGCCTTGGCGGCGGGAATGCCGCGAGCGATCAGGGCCTTCAGGTAATCAGCGCCGGTAGCGATGGCGTAGGCGAGCTCCTGAACCGAGGAAGCGCCACCATCGTGGTACGGATGGGTCTGGACGCCGACGGTCTGGAGGGCGAGGCCCTTTTCTTCAGCGTAGGCGGTCAGAGCGGCCATGTCGTCATAGGCGGTCGCGACTGAGGTCGGAAGCTTTCCAGCGATGGCAAGCGATGCCAGCGGATCGCTTTCGATGCAACCCGAAAGGCTCTTGGGGTCGACGCCGCGCTTCTTGGAGAGGGCCAGGAGCAGGGCGGCAAAGGGAAGACCATCGGCACCGGCACGCAGGTAGACCGGAGTCTTGGCGAGATCGATGCCGTCCAGGGCAGTTTCCAGGGCCGAGAGACAGCACAGCGAGAGACCGGCGGTGATGCCGTTATCTAGCACGATGTTGAGTTCGGTCTGACCGCGGCTGAGATCGTTCTTGGCGGCCTTATTGAAGGCCTCGGGCTTGGCGAAGTGCAATTCCTGGGAAACCTGCCAAGACTTGGCGAGGTAACCGGCGGGATTGTCACCGCGCGCGCCGCCCTGACCGGGAAGCTCGCCCATGTGGGGGAGGTTCGCGGCATCTTCCTTGCGGTAGATGGGCTGGATGGTGATACCTTCATAGGTGTCCGTCAACATCTTCTTGTCGAACGGTGCGCCCTTGAGGAGTTCCACCGCAGCGGCCTTCCATTCCTCGTAGGTATTGGGAGGGAATTCCTCCAACAGACGTTTCCGGTTGTCAGGATTCTGGCTCATAAGTGTTTTTTCTCCTTCGGCCTGATGGGCTCCAGTGACAGCCAGGAAAGATAGCAACGGGATCCGATGATCCATTGTTATGCCACCTGAGAGGGGCAAATTTTGCCCTGCGCCAGGGACGGTTCGGCACAGCTCACCGTAAATGCCGGCGATAGCCCGGGACACCCGCCACCGGCGTAGGGATCGGGCATGGTTCGGCTCCGCCACAAGTGCCCGATCCCGATATGGCGGGCGGGGGCCCGGCAGGCAGCCCGGTGTCCCGTCACCGGGGCAGGCGCCCACTCCGGGGATACGGAATATGGCAGGCCTCAGGGCAAAAAGAGCGCGTTAATTTCTTAGGCAGCGCAATGAAAAGCCATAAGACTTGCCGAAGGAGATATGAGACACATCGTCGGCGTCTCGATAGATGTCCCACGCCCAAGCGTCAGTCGCCACAATCTCCAGCGAAGACCAAAAGATTGCATGATAAGCAGGAGAAAATACCCCAGAAGAGTCAAGGAAACGCGCAGGCAAGGCGGCAAAACCGTATGCATCCGTGCCATTTCCGCTTACCCCAGAATTGGCCCAACCGCTAGAGGATTTCAAGCTCTTTCCCGCAGTGGCAGAACCAACAAAGTTCACCAATGTGCTCCACTCCGCATCGTTGGGAACATGCCAGTTGCTGGGGCAAACTCCCTGATGCGGCAAGGTGGCCCTCAACAACGTTGAGTCATACGTAGACGAGGCGCCCATTGCCTCGGCCCAGGTGTACAGGCGGCCATATTTGCTGCACGAATCGGCGCTGTATTTGTAGCAAACACCCACGCTCGCAACGCCTGAGCTGCCTGTCGTCTTGCTGTAATTCAGGTTCTGGGCCATCCACGTCTGCTTACCGATGATCACGACTTTGTAGACGCTTCCATCGCGAGAGTCCAGCATGATCGGGAGGGTATACGTCGCACTCGTGACAAGGCTGGCCACCTTGTTGGCCTTCACAGCGATGGCCTTGAGCGTCTCCGTTTCGCCCACTGTGATGGCAGTGCTGTACTTCATAGAATTCGTCGTCGGCGTGCTGCCATCCGTGGTGTAATAGATCGTCGCGCCGACCGTCGCCGATCTTAGCGTCACCGTCTGCGTGGTCGCGTAGCTGCCGGCATTTACGCTGAAAGTCGGAGCCGCCACGGTGTCGAACGTATAAACCGCACTTGCGGTGGCACTCGTCACCATGCCGGCCTTCACGGCGATCGCACAGAGCGTCTCCGTCGACCCCACCGTGATGGCAGAGCTGTACTCCGTCGAACTCGCCGTCGCCAAACGGCCGTTCGTGGTGTAATGGATCGTTGCGCCGCTGGTGGCAGAGCTCAGCGTCACCGTCTGAGCGCTGGTAAAGGTGCCGCCAGCAGGAGAGAAGGTCGGAGTCGCCACGGTGTCGAACTCATACATCGCACTTGCGGTGGCACTCGTCGCCATATCGGCCTTCACGGCGATTGCGTTAATCCTCTCCGTAGAGCTCACCGTAAGGGCTAAACTGTACGCCTTCGAACCCGTCGTCGGTACGCTGCCATCCGTGGTGTAATAGATCGTCGCGCCATCGGTGGCAGAACGCAGCTCCACCCTCTGAGCGCTCGTAAAAGCGCCACCGGCAGGAGAGAAGGTCGGAGCACTGACCACTCCTAGGACTGAAATCTTGTAGGTCGCCGTCGCGACGGAGCTGGTTGTCATGCCGTCCTTGGCGGCAATGGCATTAATCGTCTCTGTGGAGCTCACAGTAATGGCGGAGCTGTACTTCATCGAACCCGTCGTCGGGGTGCTGCCATCTGTGGTGTAATAGATCGTTGCGCCGTCGATGGCAGAACGCAGCTCCACCCTCTGGGCGCTCGCGTAGGTGGTGGCGGTATCGATGCTAAAGGTGGGGGCCGCAACCAAACCGCGCTTCACGATCACCACCTTGTACTCCAAGCTCTTGCCACCATTGCTGACCGTAATCGTCTTCGCCAAGCTGTCACCGGAAACCACCTGGCTCAGATCGACGGCTCCCGTATCGCTCACCGTTGCGCTTGATGCGGTGGTTGTGGCGAAAATTGTCTCGCTGCTAGCCGTAGCAGGAACCGTGTCATGGTAGCTCGTCACGATTGCCGAAAAGTTTGGAGTCAGCATTCCTGTCACGACGCCCAAAGCCTTCAGGGAAGTGTCCGTAGAAATCGCCGCCGCCGCAAAAGTCCAACTTGAAACATTGCTCCAGAGGGAGTCACCAAGGGATGTCACCTTCAAAGACGCAGCCTTCACCGTCTCGGCCTGAGAGATCGCAAGCGCTCCCGTGGCCTGCTGCGCCGCAGTGGACGTCCGCGGATCACTGTTGTCCGTAGTGAACCACATTCCCGACGTCAAAGCCAAGGTCGCAGGCACAGTCGTGGCACTCGCCGTCACCGCCAATGCCGGTGCCGAGGGGCCACTGTCCGTGGCCATATTCACGACCTGCGTTCCCTCGCTGCCTGCCGTGCCGCTGCCGTTGCCACGCCAGCGATCAATGCGCTTGATCGACGACGAATCATAGCCTTCCATGGTCACCGAAAAGGCCGCATTGCTCGGCACCGTCCCCAAGGTCAGCACGGTCCCTTTGGAGTAGGCCACGTTCTGTACGGAATCGGCCTGGCCCGTCGCCGTCAGCTTCACTTGCAGGCGATCCACCGAAGGCACCGTCGTGCCTTCCTGAAAACGGGCCACGACAGAAACCGGAATCGCCTCGGAGTTTACCAAGGACGTACGGTCGCAGGAAATTAGGGCCAAGGGGAGAACCAGCGCAGCCCCCCAGATGAAAGTCTTCTTCATGGTTCCACCACCTGGATGGTCTGCGCGCTGGTGCCCGTGGACGGGCTTGATACGACAGAATTTGACGAACCGGAAGATTTGCTCAATAGCAAAACCGCCGCGGCAGCGCCGCCAGCGACCACCGCACCGCCCGCAACCCACCAGCCCCAATGACTTCTGGAGACGGAAGCCGTTTCTGTAGATGCCACTGGAGGCACAGCCGCAGATGCCGAAGCGCTATCGGAATGAGCCTCAGCCATAGGCTGGACCGGAGCTGCAGGTTGAGCTGGAGAGGCAGCAGCCTCGGTAGGCTGAGGCAAGATGCTAGGCTGAGCAAGCTCATGCGCCAGCTGCGGAAGCAGATCCGTCACGATGGCGTCCACCTGGGCTTGGCTGTTTTTGGTCACGCTCCTGAGAACTTCTCCGCTGCCCACATTCACCAGTCGCGTCGTTACCACATAGGTGCCGCCTACCTTCGCGACCGTGCCCACCACCATGTGATCCACGGCAAGAAGCTTGCCCACTTCTACAGCGCACTCGGAGCCGTCGCAGGCGCCCGACTGCTGGAAGCCCTGTTCCTTTAAGATGGCATCCATTTGGGAGCGCTCCATCACGCGGAACTTGCCAGTATTAAGCAGATCCGAACTGAGAGCCGAAGCGATGCCCTCCAGCGCATCGGCATCCAAGGAGCGACCCGAGAAAGGCATCACAGCGACCATGGGGACACGCGACGGCTGCGCCAGGGCAAGAGCTGGCAGCAGAAGGGAAAGGACGAGCGTACTGAAAAAAGATCTTTGCATAGAAAGCCTTTGCCAAAGACTGTTGCGCGGCACAGAACGGGCCACAACGACGAATATGTCAAAGTAACCTTAACACCTAGGCAAATGCCGTGATCTGCATCACACTCGCCAGCATGTCATAACACGAAACGCTCTACCGCCGCCGCCACGCCATCTTCCATGTTGGAGGCGGTCACGAAGTCGGCGATCGCCTTCACTTCGTCGCGGCCATTGCCCATGCACACCGCCAGGCCCGCGAGTTCGAGCATGCCGATGTCGTTGAAGCTGTCCCCCACCGCCATCACCGCGGCAGGCAAGATCTCTAGACGCTCGCAGAGCACCCCAAGGCTTTCTTTCTTGTTGATGCCCTGGTCGGTGAATTCCAGGAAGAAGGGCTTGGAGAGCGCCATATTGAGGCGTCCGGCCACGCGCGGGCGCAAGGTCTCGGAAAGGGCCGCAAGCCGCTCGGGCTCGTCCAACACAATCACCTTGACGCTCTCCTCGTCGATCAACCCCTTGAAATCGGCGACCTCCTCGACCGGAAGGCCCGTCAGCTTGCTTTCCACGGCGGTCCAGGGATTCTTCTTGGGGGTGATGATGCGGTCGTTGTGGTAGCCGAGGATCCCGGCACCGTGGGCCAGCGCCAGATCGTGGATCTCGCCCATCTGGGATCGGCTAAGCGACTTCCGGAAGATCGTCTCGCCGGTTGCACAGTCGGTGATGACGGCTCCGTTGAAGGAGATGAGAAAGCCGTCGAAACGGGAAAGCTCCAGCTCTTCGGCATAGCGCTTCATGGCACCAGTGGGACGGCCCGAGGCCAGCACCACGCGGACGGACGCCTTCTGCGCCTGCAGCAATGCGGAGCGGGTGCGCTCCGAAATGGCGAGGTCTTCGGTGAGCAGGGTGTCGTCCAGGTCCAGCACGATCATCTCGTAGTTCATCTTCGCGTCTCCGTTTTCATCATCAAGGCATTGTGAACCGGTGGCATAGAACCGGCGACCACCAAGAAATCATCGAAGAGAGTCGACACGTCCCGCGAAGGAGCCCAGGTGGAATCGTTGCCGCCGTGGAAGGTGGAGACGTAGAAGTGGTTCACGTGCATGGTGTCTACCCCACGGAAGAGGAAACCTCCCGAATCGAGCGCCAAGGCGCCGTCGAACCAGCTCGTCACGCGACCGTCGTGGAGCGCCGCGTCGGAACCGCGTCGCGGAGTGTTGAGGATGACACGGGTGCGCACCTCGTGCCAGACGCCGCGGCCAAAAAGACAATTCTTGCCATTCACGATCCAGGGGAGATCCAAGCCGTAAGTGCCGGGTTGCCCCGGGAAGTAGAGGTACTGGACGGCGCGACCGACGCTATCACGCCACATCAGGCGAGCCGACCAGCCGTCGGTATCGGAGGGGACATCGCCGCCGGTGTTGCACTTGCTGCCGCAGAGGCCGGGGAGCTTGCCACCCTTCACGAAGTCGAAGTCGCTCCCAAAGCGCACCCGGTAGGACATGGTGACGGTGTCGTGGTTGCCGGCCAAGAAAGCGCGCCACTGGACGCCACCCTCGGTGGGGCCGACACTTCCCTTGGGATAGGCAACGCGCAGCGAGCGCGTCCCGGAGACAGAGTCTCCCGCGACAATGCTGCCGCGGCCTTCTGTGAGACCATTTTGCCAGGTGACGCCAGGCCAATCCGCCTGGACTTGGGCGTAGGCGTAGGCCCCGGTGCCAGCCTTCTCAAAGTCTACGGCAAGCAAGGTCTGAGAGCGCGTCGCTCCGGCAAGGAAGGCAAGGAGGATGGCGCAAACTGACCTCAGCACAGGACATCCATGGGACACGCCTCCGACTTGTGATGGCAATGCGTTCCGGTCATGGCTTGCAAGAAAGAATTTCTCAAGAGTAGAGGCCACGCCAACGGATACGCATCGTCAGCGCATCGCGCCAGGGATGCCGGCGGCAGCCCGGGACACCCGCCCATACACCGACGTACGGGCGAGGCATGCCTCGCCCCGACAAACGGGGCAGGGCGGGGGCCCGGCAGGCAGCCCGGTGTCCCGGCCCCCGAGCGAAGCCGAGGGGCGGGGCAGGCGCTCAGCCGCAGCCCGTCCCGGGTTCGCGGATCTTGCCGCAGCCGCACTCGCTGCCCATGCCGTTGCGGCGAGCCTTTAGGGAAGCCCAGTCGCCTTTCCAGGCGGCCTCCAAGCAGTCGTCGATCATGCCTTCCATCTCGAAGACTTCACAGTTTCTGTCCGAAAGCGCCTGACGCGGCGCATTGCCGGCGGCCGCCACCAGCACCGAACGGCAGTCAGAAAGTGTCTCGGCCAGCTGCTGCCAGCGCAGGTCCCCGAGTCCCGAGGGGGGAGCTGGACGCTCCTCCACGAAGGCGAAGCCGTCGGCGCCGTGTTCGTACACCAGGAAGCGGTCGGCCACGCCCATGTGCTGGTTCACGAGCACACCCTCTTGGCTTGCCACCGCGATGCGGCTCTTCTCGCGCACGGCCTTCGGGGGTTGGGTCGCGCAGTCGGAAAGACAGGAAGCCATCTCGTGGCTGTTGGAATCGCCCAGAAGCCCCACGGCATCGGCGCGGCAGCGGCTGCAGTGGGTCATCTGCTTGATGTGGTGACCAGCCAAGGCGCGCAGCTCCATCATGCGCTCGGGCGTCGGCTCGGGCACCGTGTGCTCGAAGGCCGAGCCGGGAGCCGGGGTCATGGGGATGCAGTTGTGGACGTTCGCGCCCAGGGCCGCCACCCACTTGGCCACCTCGACCACGTGGTCGTCGTTGACGCCGGGCATGGTCACGGTGTTCACCTTCACCGTCATGCCGCTTGCGACCAAGGCGCGGATGCCTGCCTCTTGGCGCTCCAGCAGCACGCGCCCTGCCTCGGTGCCGCGATAGCTCTTCTTGCCGTAGCGCACCCAGGCGTAGATCTTGCCCGTAAGCTCCGGATCCACCGAGTTCACCGTCACGGTAACGTGAGAGACCTTCAGATCCACCAGCTGCCGGACGTTCTCGTCGGAAAGCCCGAGGCCGTTGGTGCTCACGCAAAGGAGCATCTCGGGGGCCACGTCGCGCACCAGGCGCAGCGTCTCGAAGGTCTCGGGATTGGCCATCGGATCGCCCGGGCCGGCGATGCCGGCCACCGAAAGGCGCGGCTCGATCTTGAGGGCAGCCAGCACGTACTCGGCGGCCTGTTCCGGCGTCAGGATCTTGCTAGTGACGCCGGGGCGCGACTCGTTGGAGCAGTCGTACTTGCGATGACAGAAATTGCACTGCACGTTGCACTTGGGGGCCACCGGCAGGTGGATGCGCCCGAACTGCCCAGCGACCGCGGGATTGAAACAGGGATGCTTCGAAAGATCGTTGGTTGTCCGCATGGTTTCCATGTTCATCTCCTCTGGTTACCAGTATCCGTAGCCGACGGGATTGTCGTCCTGGCGCGCCTCGATCAGGCAGTTGGCCACCTGATCCAGAATGCGCAGCGCGCCTTCGTAGCCCACATGCAAGATCCGCTGCGATCCGAAGCGGTCATGCACGGGAAAGCCCGCGCGGATCAGCGGGATGCCCCACTTGCGGCAGAGCCGATAGGCCTTGCTGGTGCCGACCACGAGCTCCGGGGCCTGGCCGGCCTCGCGCAGCGCGTCGACAGCCTCTTCCAGGTCGCGGAAGTCGCCCCCCTGAATCACCTTGGGCACCGTCTCGCGCACCGAGGCGCAGACCCGCTTGACCTCAGCCTCCAGCTTGCCGCTGGTGCCGCCCGAGACGGCCAGCACCACGTCGGCGCCCATCTCAGAGAGGAAGGAGACCATGCCAACCACCAAGTCTTCATCGCCCTGGACCACCACGCGGCGGCCCTTCACGACCTTATGGGCGTCGATGAGACTATCGACCAGGCGTCCGCGATCGAGCGAAAGTTCCGCCGAAGTCTCGTGACCGGTGATGGTTTCAAGCCTCGCCAGGAAGGCATCGGTCTCGCGCAAGCCCACCGGAAGACCTGTGCGCCAGAGCCGCACGCCGCTCCGATCTGACAAATTCTGTCCTGCCGTTTCCTTCTCAGGAAGGGTGCGTCCGATCTCCAAGGTAGCGCGCGCGCCGGCCATGCGGCGAATGTCAGAAAGTGGCGTTCCGCCCTCGGGAATAGCCTCGGGGTCATCCTGTACCGGACCGTCCATGGTCTCGGAGTAGTCAGGGAGCATGGTGAAGGGGGCACCGAAGAGCTCGCAAATGTGGCGCAGATGGCGCAGGTCGGCCGGGCTCACCATGCCCGGCAGCAGGTTGAATCCCGGGTGGGGCGTCGCATCGGTGGCAAGCTGGTCCACTAGGGCGTTGACGGCGTCCTGGAAGCCGTCGATGTGGGTTCCGGCAAAGCTCGGGGTGCTGGCTCGCACTACCGGAACGGCCCCTTCCTGCTTGCCGTACTTGAGAATTCCCGGACGCAGATCCTCGCCTTGCACCTCGGCAAGACAGGTGGTGGCCAGCCCGATCACTTTAGCGTCGTACTTGCTCGCGGCATTGTGCAGCCCTTTCACCAGCGAGGACTCGCCGCCGTAGACGGCCTCGTTCTCGCCGAGCGAAGAACAGGCAATATCCACCGGCTCGCGGAAGTGCCCGATCAGATAGCGGCGGATGTAGGTGGCGCAGCCCTGGCTTCCGTGCAGGTAGGGAATGGCTCCTTCTACACCGCGGTAGGCGAGGCACGCGCCCAAGGGACGGCACACCTTGCAGGGGTTGGCCGTCGAGACGTAGTCCTTGTCGTTTTTTGGAAATCCGATCTTCATACCGGCCTCCGTTCCTTGCGCGGGGTAAAGAGCCACACCGGAGAGGTCACGGTGTCGCGCACTTCGCGCGCGAAGTTGAGCATGCCCTCGAAGCCTTCCAGGGCGAGCTTCCTCTCGTGGTTGTGGTCCACGAAGCCTACGCCGAGCTTGTGCGCCAGCGGACGTTCCTTGACACCGCCCACCAGCACGTCCACGTCGTTGTTCTTGAGGAAGGCCAAGAGTTCCAAAGGGTTGGTGTCGTCCACGATGACAGTGCCGGGATCGCTGATCTCCTGGATCTCGCGATAGTCTTCGGAGGTGCCGGTCTGACTGCCGACCAGGGTGACCTTCATGCCCAGGTGGCGAAAGGCCTTGATGAGCGAGAAAGCCTTGAAGGAACCGCCCACGTAGACGGCCGCCTTCTTGCCTTCGCAAGACTTGCGAATCTCCTTGAGCTCGGGCATGATTTTTGTCAATTCTTGTCGCACCACCTCGCGGGCGCGGGTCATGACCGAGTAATCGATGTCCTGGAAGTGGCGCGCCACCGCATAGAGCGATTCGGCCATATCCTCGATGCCGAAGTAGCTTGCCCGCAGGAACGGGATGCCGTACTTGTCCTTCATGGCGCGGGCCATGTCCATGGTCGATCCCGAGCACTGCACCACGTTGAGGCTCGCGCCGTGGGCGCGGCGAATGTCGTCCACTCGGCCGTCGCCGGTGATGTTGGCCACCACGTGAAGTCCCATGGCTTCGAAGTAGCGGCGGATGATCCAGATCTCTCCGGCCAGATTGAAGTCGCCGAGGATGTTGATGGAAAGCTTGGGGACGTCGGAGATGTCTCCGGTTCCGACCAGTCGCATCATGGCCTTGCAAGCCGCCGAATAGCCGTCACGCTTGGTGCCCTTGAAACCCTCGGACTCCACCGGGATCACCGGGATGCCGTACTGGGCCGTGAGCTTGCGAGCCGCCGCTTCCAGGTCGTCGCCGATGAGCCCGGACACGCAGGTGGCGTAGACGAAGGCCGCCTTGGGATGATGGATTTCGATCAGCTCGGCAAGGGCGCGCTCCAGCTTTTTCTGGGCCCCGAAGACGATGTCGTGCTCCTGAAGGTCAGTGGAAAAAGAGAGGCGATGGAGCTCCGGCCCCGAAGAGAGAGCGCCACGGATATCCCAAGTGTAGGCGGCGCAGCCGATGGGGCCATGTACCACGTGGATGGCGTCGGCGATGGGGTAAAGCACCACGCGCGAGCCGCAGAACACACAGGCCCGCTGCGACACCGCTCCCGAGAGGCTCTTCTTGTCGCAGACGATGGTGTCGCGCCCGTCCCCGACGGTCAGAATCTGTCCGGAGCGTTCTTCGAAGATGGAGGTGAGCCCGCTCATGCCTCGCGCTCCAGCAAAGCCTTGAGTCCTGCAAGTCCGGACGGCACGGACATCCCCTCGGGAAGGCAGCCGGGCGGACACATGTCCACATGGCACCCCGAGCAGCCTCCA
>Ga0302214_1000274_pt1 | contig 12836 bp, 10 predicted proteins | sample II_Fen_N1_3_FD_194584 | JGI IMG/M metagenome (GOLD analysis project Ga0302214, IMG submission 194584) | Peat permafrost microbial communities from Stordalen Mire near Abisko, Sweden - II_Fen_N1_3 | ecosystem: Environmental > Terrestrial > Soil > Wetlands > Permafrost | place: Sweden: Abisko... | reverse complement strand
GCATCGCCCGGCAACGGCTGGCAGCAACCCGCCATCTGGGTCATCAGGTTGCCGACGCCCTGGATCTGGATATCGCCGCGCTTGCCCGGCTTGTAACCGGTGGCCTTGCGCGGAATCAGTTCCAGCTGCTCGTTGCCCCGCTCCGGCTCGACCAGTTGCTGCGCCAGGTTGACCAGTTGCGCCAGGCGCAGATCGCCAGCGCCGAGAGCGGCGAACATGTCGTCGGCAGTCTTCATGTTGGCCTTATCGGCCAGCTTGTCGAAATCCACCTGCGGCAGGCCGAGGCGATTGAGTTCACGCTCCAGCAGGGTCTTGCCGGCGGCGACGTTCTGGTCGCGCGCCTGCAATTTGAACCAGTGAACGATCTTCGCCCGCGCCCGTGACGTGGTGACGTAACCCAGGTTCGGGTTCAGCCAGTCCCGGCTCGGAGTTCCGTGCTTGCTGGTGATGATCTCGACCTGCTCACCGGTTTGCAGGCTGTAGTTGAGCGGCACGATGCGCCCGTTGATCTTGGCGCCACGGCAGTTGTGACCGATCTCGGTGTGCACGCGGTAGGCGAAGTCCAGCGGCGTCGCGCCCTTCGGCAAGTCGATGGCGTGACCGTCAGGGGTGAAGATGTAGACCCGATCGGGTTCGATATCGACCCGCAACTGCTCCGCCAGGCCGCCGATGTCGCCCAGTTCTTCATGCCACTCGAGCACCTGACGCAGCCAGGAAATCTTCTCTTCGTAGTGGTTGGAGCCGGATTTGACGTCGGTGCCTTTGTAACGCCAGTGCGCGCAAACACCCAGTTCGGCTTCTTCGTGCATGGCGTGGGTGCGGATCTGTACTTCCAGCACCTTGCCTTCCGGGCCGATCACCGCCGTGTGCAGCGAGCGGTACCCGTTCTCCTTGGGGTTGGCGATGTAGTCGTCGAACTCTTTCGGAATGTGCCGCCACAGGGTGTGGACGATACCCAGCGCGGTGTAGCAGTCGCGCATTTCCGGGACCAACACGCGAACGGCGCGCACATCGTAGATCTGGCTGAATTCCAGACCCTTGCGCTGCATTTTGCGCCAGATCGAATAGATGTGTTTGGCCCGACCGCTGATGTCGGCCTCGACACCGGTGGCCTGCAATTCGTTTTTCAACTGGCTCATCACATCGCTGATGAAGCGCTCGCGATCCAGGCGCCGCTCATGGAGCAGCTTGGCGATCTGCTTGTACTGATCGGGCTCGAGGTAACGGAAGGACAAGTCCTCCAGTTCCCATTTGATATGACCGATACCCAGGCGGTGGGCGAGCGGCGCGTAGATGTCGAAGACTTCACGTGCCACGCGGTTGCGCTTCTCGTCATCGGCGGTTTTTACCGCACGAATCGCACAGGTACGTTCCGCCAGTTTGATCAGCGCGACGCGAACGTCATCGACCATGGCCACGAGCATTTTGCGCAGGTTTTCCACCTGGCCCTGTGCGCCCATCACCATGGATTTACGTGGGCTCAGGCTGTCGCTGATCGCCGCCATGCGTTGCACGCCGTCAATAAGTTTGGCCACCACCGGACCGAAGCGCTGGCTGACCGCTGGCAATTGGATCTGGCCTTCGCGTACGCCACGGTACAAGACCGCGGCGACCAGCGAATCCTGATCGAGTTTGAGGTCGGCGAGAATCTCGGCGATCTCAAGGCCGGTGCGGAAACTCGAGTTTCCTTCCGACCACAGGTTCTTCGCCGCATTGGCTTGTTGTTCGGCCTCGCGAGCGTACTCGCAGGCTTCTTTCAAGGCTTCGCGATCCAGTGCCAGATCGACACTGACCGCATGATCGAGCCAAGCCTCGAGATTGATACTGCCGTCGGTGTTGATCGGCTGGTGTGCTCTCACCTGTACCATCTTGCTTACCTTCCCTACGACGCAGATTCAATGCGTCAAAATCGCTGACCTTCGTTGCCCGTGAGCCCACGCGGGGCTGGTGCGCGGCTGCACAGGCGGGCCAGTCGGACCAGACGAGCATCCTAGCTCGCTTCAAATAACGCCATGGCCTCGACATGCGCCGTCTGAGGAAACATATCGAGAATCCCGGCACGTTTTAACCGGTAGCCCTGCTTGATCAATTCGACCGTGTCGCGCGCCAGAGTTGCCGGGTTGCAAGACACATACACCAACCGTTCGGCGCCCAGAGATTTGAGCTTGCGCACAACCTCGAAAGCACCGTCACGCGGTGGGTCCAAGAGTACCGCACAAAAGCCTTCGGCGGCCCATTCGGCGTCGGTCAAAGGCTGGGATAAATCGGCCTGAAAAAACTTCGCGTTATGCAGATTATTGCTAACGGCGTTCGCGGCTGCCCGCTCGACCATCACCTGCACACCTTCCACTGCCACCACTTCACGTACGGACTGCGCCAGCGGCAAGGCAAAGTTGCCCAGGCCACAGAACAGGTCGAGAACCCGTTCATCCGCTGTCGGCTTCAACCATTCCAGCGCCTGGGCAACCATCGCTTCGTTGACTCCGGCGTTGACCTGAATGAAATCCCCGGGCCTATAGGCCAGCTCCAGATTCCACGATTCCAGGCGATAGCCCAACGACTGGCCGGCCTCGACCGGTTGCGGCTCGCCGTCACCGTGCAGCCACAACTGGGCTTCATGCAGCGCGCAGAAATCCTTGAGGATGGTCATGTCACTTTCGGACAACGGCGCCATGTGCCGCAGCAACACGGCCAGCGATGAACCGCTGAACAACTCCACATGGCCAAGCGCCTGGGGTTTGCTCAAACGCCGCAGCATTTCCGGCAAGCCGGTCATGATGGGCTGCAAGGGTTGTACCAGCACCGGGCATTGATCGATGGCGACGATGTCCTGGCTGCCGGCGGCGCGGAAACCCACTTCGAGTTTTTTCGCCTTCATGTCCCAGCGCACAGCCACTCGGGCACGGCGACGATAAGCGAATTCCGGACCGCTCAAAGGAGGCGCCCATTCTTCGGGTTCGACGCCAGCGACCTTAGACAATTGCTCGGCGAGCATGCGCTGTTTCAGGGCAAGTTGTTCGTTGTGTGGCAAATGCTGCACGCTGCAGCCACCGCAACGCCCTGCATGGGCGCACGGCATCGGGCGGCGCAGCTCGCTGGCCTTGAACACCCGTTCGGTGCGTGCCTCGACCACTTTGCCGTGGGCACCGAGCACGCGCGCCTCGATTTCTTCACCGGCCAACGCGCCGATGACGAACCAGGTGCGGCCTTCGAAAAACGCGATACCGCGACCGTCATTGGCCAGGCGCTCGATGGTCAGGCGCTGCTTTTTGCCGGTCGGGACTTGCGGGGCCTTGCTGCCGCCGGTGGGCTGGAAGCGCAGGCCTCTCTCATGCTTGGCCATCAGTTGGGCGCGTCGAAAATGCCGGTCGACAGGTAACGGTCGCCACGGTCGCAGATGATCGCGACGATCACCGCGTTTTCAACTTCTTTGGACAGACGCAGCATTGCCGCCACGGCACCGCCCGAGGATACGCCGCAGAAAATGCCTTCTTCGCGGGCCAGGCGACGGGTCACGTCTTCGGCTTCGCTTTGGGCCATGTCGACGATACGGTCCACACGATCGGCCTGGTAGATCTTCGGCAGATACTCCTGGGGCCAGCGACGGATGCCCGGGATCGCCGAGCCTTCCATTGGCTGCAAGCCGATGATCTGCACGCTCTCGCTCTGCTCTTTCAAATAGCGCGAGACGCCCATGATCGTGCCAGTGGTGCCCATGGAGCTGACGAAATGGGTGATGGTGCCCTGGGTCTGGCGCCAGATTTCCGGGCCGGTGGTGGTGTAGTGCGCTTCAGGGTTATCCCCGTTGGCGAACTGATCCAGCACCTTGCCACGGCCTTCGGCTTCCATGCGCTGGGCAAGGTCGCGGGCGCCTTCCATGGCTTCTTCCTGACTGACCAGAATCAGTTCGGCACCGTAGGCGGTCATGGCCGCCTTGCGTTCGGCGCTGGAGTTGTCCGGCATGATCAGGATCATCTTGTAACCCTTGATCGCGGCGGCCATGGCCAGCGCGATTCCGGTATTACCCGAGGTCGCCTCGATCAGCGTATCGCCGGCGTGGATCTGCCCGCGCAGCTCGGCGCGAGTGATCATCGACAGCGCCGGACGGTCCTTGACCGAACCCGCCGGGTTGTTCCCTTCGAGCTTGAGCAAAAGGGTGTTGCTGGTAGTGCCGGGCAAGCGCTGCAAACGGACCAGCGGAGTGTTGCCGACGCAATCGGCGATGGTTGGGTACTGCAAGGTCATGGCGTATTCGCAATCCAGACTGCGGGGGCGCCTATCATACCGGCAAACCGGGTCAGGCCATATCACGCAAAGTGTGGTGCTTATGGCTTATAGGCATAAGGGTGAATTCGGAAGAATATGTTTGCTCGCGAAAGCATCATCAGCCAATAAGCGCATACTCATCCGCAGCCCCTTCCCAGTATTCTCCGCCCAGATTGTCCCGCCCTGACGCAGCACCGCATTCCTCGCGATACTCAACCCCAACCCAAACCCGCCATTCCCCGGCCGCGAACCATCGAGTCGTGTGAACGGCAGGAAGATCCGCTCCAGATCTTCCTGCGCCACGCCACCGCCCTGATCTTCCAGCCATAAATGCCAGTAGTTGCCATCACGCCGACCGCCGAGATGGACAACGCCGCCAGCGGGTGAATGTCGAATGGCGTTACGCAGCATGTTTTCCAGGGCCTGGGCCAAGGTGTTGAGATGGCCGCGTACCCAGCAGGACTCATCCACTGAACATTGCAACTGCGCTTCCGGCCAGCCACTTTCATAGCAGGCGTTTTCCGCGAGCATTTCCCACAGCGCCTGAATCTGGATCGCTTCATCGGGCAGTCGGGTGCGCTCGGTGTCGAGCCAGGCCAATTGCAATGTGTCTTCGACCAGGCGTTGCATACCGTCGACTTCGCGTCCTATGCGTTCGCGCAGTTGCGTCAGACTTTGTTCGCTTTCACTGGCTACTCGCAGGCGGCTCAGCGGCGTGCGCAATTCATGGGACAGATCGCGCAGCAATTGCTGTTGCAAAGCCACCGTGCTTTGCAGGCGCTCGGACATGTGATCGAACGCCCTGCCCAGCTCGCCCAATTCATCCGCACGATTGGTGGTGCTGCTCGACAGTCGCACATTTAATTGGTCCGCACGCCAGGCATTGGCCTGCTCACGCAGGTGATTGAGCGGCACCACCAGCAGACGGTAAAGGCCGACACACAGCAGTAATGTGAACAGCCCCGGAATCACCCCATTGGTGATCACACGCCAGAAGACTTTGTAGCGCCCCGGCATGAACCGCTGGGGCAACTCGATGACCAGGCTGCCGGCGTACGGATCGCCGGGAAACGGCAGACGTAGCCACGGCAGGCCCTTGCGGTGAATGGGCCAATCGACACGACGCAGAAAGGTCAGGTGCTGGACTTCCTCGTCGGTCAGAGGCTGGCTGCTCAGCGACTGCAAATCTCCATCGATGACGCCAACCCAGCCCGACTCCTGCAGTTGCATATTTTTCAACCAGCGATCGACGCCCGCCTGCCGCCCCTGCTGCCACGCCTGCTCGGCTTCGGAGGCATAGCGGTTCAAGGTGCTGCGAGCCTCATCTGACAGATACTGGTTTTGCTCTTCCATATAGCGCCCCCAGGACCAACTCAACCAGATCATCAGCAAACAGAACGCCACTAACAGGCAAGCCAGTTTCCAGAACAGCGAATGCCGGCCCGGCAAGTTATAGGTCATCGCTGACACTCAAGGTGTAACCCTTGCCCCAGACCGTGCGCACTTCCCGCTCGGTGTAATCGATGGCCTTGAGCTTGCGGCGAATCTGGCTGATGTGCATGTCCAGGCTACGGTCATGGGCTGCGTAGCCGCGTTGCAGCACATGCTGATAAAGGAAAGCCTTGCTCAACACTTCGTCGCCGTTGCGATTCAGGGTTTCCAGCAGCCGATATTCGCTACGGGTCAGGCCGGCAGCCTGCCCGCCATAAATAACGTCGAAGCGCTCATCATCGAAACGCAGACTGTCCACCGCAGGAGCAATCGCTTCCGGTATCGGTCGACGGTCGAGTGCGACCCGGCGCAGGATCGCCTCGATTCGCACCCGCAACTCGACCATGCTGAAGGGTTTGGGCAAGTAATCATCGGCCCCCAAACGAAAGCCGCTGATCCGATCCGCCTCGGCGCCGAGCGCGGACATCAACAACACTGGAGTGGAATGGCTCCGGCGCAGTTGCGTCAGCACCGACAATCCATCCAGCCCCGGCAGCAAAATATCCATCAGCACCACATCGAACGCTTGCTCGCGGGCCGCGTTCAGGCCTTCCTGGCCGTTCTGGCACCAGGTCACCTGAAAGCCGCTACGGCCCAGATGCTCATGAACATAAGCACCAAGGACGAGGTCGTCTTCAATAGAAAGGATGCGGGGGGAGCCAGCTGCAATGGGCGTCATGAGTATCTGCAAATAATTCTCAGTTGACAATTATTCAAGATTGCGCCGACGACGGCAACCCAAGGCCATGTCCTCAACGCAAAAGTGTCGGGCTGACCGACGAATGACGACATCAATTTTACAAAGATTGCCCGCCTGCAAATCGCTACACTGCGCAAGTGGTACGTGCCGGATGCACGTGCAGCTCTATAAATAGCGGGATGCAGGAGAGATGCGTGCTCAAGAAACTGGGAATTAAAGGCCGCGTGCTGTTGCTGACCCTGTTGCCGACCAGCCTGATGGCCTTGGTTCTGGGCGGTTATTTTACCTGGATGCAGCAATCCGACCTGCAAACCCAACTCATGCAGCGCGGCGAAATGATCGCCGAGCAACTGGCACCGCTGGTGGCTCCGGCCATGGGGCACAAGAACAGTGAGTTGCTTGAGCGCATCGCCACGCAGTCCCTGGAACAACCGGATGTGCGTGCGGTGACCTTCCTCGCGCCGGACCGCACGCCATTGGCCCACGCGGGCCCGACCATGCTCAACCCGGCACCGCTGGGTGATGGCTCGCAAATGCTGCGCCGCAGTGGCAGCGACGCAACGCGTTATCTGCTTCCGGTATTCGGCAAGCACCGCAACCTGGCCGGCGACCTGATTCCCGATGAAGCCGACCGCCTGCTGGGCTGGGTCGAGCTCGAACTGTCCCACAACGGTATGTTGCTGCGCGGTTATCGCAGCTTGTTTGCCAGCCTGTTGATGATTGCGGCCGGCCTGAGTGGCGCGGCGCTGCTGGCATTGCGCATGGGCCGCACCATCAATCGACCGCTGACTCAGATCAAGCAAGCCGTGGCTCAGCTCAAGGATGGGCATCTGGAAACCCGTCTGCCCCCCCTCGGCAGCCAGGAGCTGGACGAGCTGGCGTCAGGGATCAACCGCATGGCTGGCACCCTGCAAAATGCCCAGGAAGAATTGCAGCACAGCATCGATCAGGCCACTGAAGACGTGCGTCAGAACCTCGAAACCATCGAAATCCAGAACATCGAACTCGATCTGGCGCGCAAGGAAGCGCTGGAGGCGAGCCGGATCAAATCCGAGTTCCTGGCCAACATGAGCCATGAAATTCGTACGCCGCTCAACGGCATTCTCGGTTTCACTCATCTGCTGCAAAAAAGCGAACTGACCCCGCGCCAGCTCGACTACCTGGGTACCATCGAAAAATCAGCCGACAACCTGCTGGGGATCATCAACGAGATTCTCGACTTCTCGAAAATCGAGGCCGGCAAACTGGTGCTCGACCATATTCCGTTCAACCTGCGCGACCTGCTGCAGGACACCCTGACCATCCTCGCCCCCGCCGCCCACGCCAAGCAGCTGGAACTGGTGAGCCTGGTCTACCGCGACACACCGCTGTCGCTGGTGGGCGATCCGCTGCGGCTCAAACAGATCCTCACCAACCTCGTGAGCAACGCGATCAAGTTCACCCGCGAAGGCACCATCGTCGCCCGGGCCATGCTCGAAGACGAACACGAAGACAGTGTGCAACTGCGCATCAGTATTCAGGACACCGGCATCGGTCTGTCTAACCAGGACGTACGCGCGCTGTTCCAGGCCTTCAGTCAGGCCGACAATTCGCTGGCGCGGCAACCGGGTGGCACCGGTCTGGGGCTGGTGATTTCCAAGCGCCTGATCGAACAGATGGGCGGAGAGATCGGCGTCGACAGCACGCCGGGAGAGGGGTCGGAATTCTGGATCAGCCTCAGCTTGCCCAAGACTCGCGACGATGCCGAAGACCTGCCCGGCCCTCCACTGATGGGACGACGCGTGGCGGTACTGGAAAACCACGAACTGGCCCGCCAGGCGTTGCAGCACCAATTGGAAGACTGTGGACTCGACGTCACACCGTTCAACACCCTGGAAAGCCTGACCAACGGCGTGACCGGCGCTCACCAGACCGAACAGGCGATCGATCTGGCGGTATTGGGTGTCACCAGCAATGACATGCCGCCGGAACGCCTGAACCAGTACATCTGGGACCTCGAGCACCTGGGCTGCAAAGTGCTGGTGCTGTGCCCGACCACTGAGCAGACGCTGTTCCATCTCTCGGTACCCAACCCTCACAGTCAACTGCAGGCCAAACCGGCCTGCACCCGTAAACTGCGTCGTGCGCTGTCCGATCTGGTCAACCCGCGCCAACTGCGCAGCGAACCCGAAGAACCGGTTTCCAGCCGCGCGCCAAAGGTGCTGTGCGTCGACGACAACCCGGCCAATCTGCTGCTGGTGCAAACCCTGCTCGAAGACATGGGCGCCAAGGTGCTCGCGGTGGAAAGTGGTTATGCCGCGATCAAGGCGGTGCAGAGCGAGACGTTTGATCTGGTGCTGATGGACGTGCAGATGCCCGGCATGGATGGGCGCCAGAGCACCGAAGCGATCCGTCAGTGGGAGAGCGATCGTCATTGCACGCCATTGCCCATCATCGCCCTCACCGCCCATGCCATGGCCAACGAAAAACGGGCGTTGCTGCAAAGCGGCATGGACGACTACCTGACCAAACCGATCAGCGAGCGGCAACTGGCGCAAGTGGTGCTGAAATGGAGTGGCCTGGCGCTGCGCAACCAGCATCCGGAGCGCTTGGGCGACAGCCACGGCAGTGCCTTTGAGTTGCAGGTGCTCGATCACGATGAGGGTTTGCGCCTGGCGGCGGGCAAGGCCGACCTGGCGGCGGACATGCTGGCGATGCTGTTGGCCTCGCTGGAAGCCGACCGTGAAGCGATCCGTCAGGCTCAGGAAAGCCACGACCACAATGCCTTGATCGAACGGGTCCATCGTCTGCATGGCGCCACCCGCTATTGCGGCGTTCCACAACTGCGCGCCGCCTGCCAGCGCAGCGAAACCCTGCTCAAGCAACAGGACCCGAGGGCCTTTGGCGCTCTCGAAGAACTCGACCGGGCGATCAATCGCCTGGCCGTCCAGGCGCGTATCAACGCCTGATGCACTTTCCAGGAGGACAACATGCGCACGATTCTTTTCAGCAGCCAGACCTACGACCGCGACAGTTTTCTCGCCGCAGACCTGCCCGCCGATATCGAGCTGCACTTTCAATCGGCACGCCTGAGCCTCGATACGGTGGCATTGGCCGAGCAACACGAGGTCGTCTGCGCCTTCATCAATGATGACCTCGGCGCCCCGGTGCTCGAACGCCTTGCTGCGGGCGGCACCCGGCTGATCGCCCTGCGCTCGGCCGGTTACAACCATGTCGACCTGGCGGCGGCGAAACGCCTGGGGCTGGCGATTGTGCGCGTCCCGGCCTATTCGCCGCACGCGGTGGCCGAACATGCGGTGGCACTGATATTGGCGCTCAACCGCCGCTTGCACCGCGCCTACAACCGCACCCGCGAAGGCGATTTCAGCCTGCACGGGCTGACCGGTTTCGACCTCGTGGGCAAGACTGTCGGCGTGGTCGGCACCGGGCAAATCGGCGCGACCTTCGCCAGAATCATGAACGGCTTCGGTTGCAAGCTGTTGGCCTACGACCCTTTTCCCAACCCCGAAGTCGAAGCACTGGGCGCTCGTTATCTGAGCTTGCCGCAACTGCTGGCCGAGTCGCAGATCATCAGCTTGCATTGCCCGCTCAACAAAGAGAGCAAACATTTGATCAACCGCGAATCACTGGCGCACATGCAGCCGGGCGCGATGCTGATCAACACCGGACGCGGTGGCCTGGTGGATACACCTGCGTTGATCGATGCCTTGAAGGATGGTCAATTGGGTTATCTGGGGCTGGATGTCTATGAGGAGGAAGCGCAGCTGTTCTTCGAAGACCGTTCCGATTTGCCATTGCAGGACGATGTGCTGGCGCGACTGCTGACGTTCCCCAACGTGATCGTGACCGCGCACCAGGCGTTCCTGACCCGCGAAGCCCTGGGCGCGATTGCCGCGACCACACTGCAGAACATCGCGGCATGGATGGCAGGCAACCCCGAAAATCGGGTCGAGGGCGACTGAACCTGATCGAAGGTCATATGCCCGCGCCATGCTGCGCGTATGCCCGTGCTAGCATATCGCGCATATTTGGAGGACCCATGGTCGAACACGATTTCCGCTACAACCTGATGAACCCGCAACACACCCTCACCGAATGCCGCGCCCTGGTGCCGGGGCGTTATCAAGTCACCGGCAACGGCGGCTCGATTCGTAACAACGACGTGCTGATCGTGACCCTCAAAGGCGCCAAGGACTTGTCCATGCGCCTGACCGTCGAAACGGTTCGCCACCTGATCAACCCGCCCGGCCAATGGGTCGCGGTGGCCAGTGGTCCGGTGTTCGGCGAATTGGCGATCCACACCTGGCAAGTGAACTGTGACAGCTGCGCCAAAGAATTGAGTTTCGAGTTCGCGGTCGACGCCAAACTGGGCAATAAAGCGGAAAAACCTGCGGCCACTGCGCGGATTGCCGAGCTGGGCTGGAAGTCCGTTGGCGAGAAACACCTGTGCCCGAAATGCCAGGAGCCCGCGTGATGAAACGCCTCGCTCTGACCGCGATGGTCGGTGCCAGCCTGTTTGGCTGCGCCGCCGAGCCGGTGCAATTGCAACAAAATCGTAGCTACATCCTGGAGTGGATCGGCGAACGTCCCCTGATGGATTACAGCCACCTGACCATCACCCTCGCTGACGACGGTCGGGCCTACGGTAGCGGCGGCTGCAACCACTGGTTCGCGCCGTACACGCTGGAAGGCGACAAGCTCAGTTTTGGCAAAGTCGGCAGCACCCGCAAACTCTGCGCGCCGGCGCTGATGGAGCAAGAAAAACGTTTCCTCCAGGCGCTGGAGAATGTACAGCGTTGGGACGTTTCCCCGATTGACCAGATGCGCTTCTGGCCGGCTGAAGGCAAGCCGCTGCGCTGGTGGCTTGAAGAAGGTTGATCAACCCCCTGTCCCGCTCATGTGAATGACTGTGGCGAGGGTGCGGTGATCCGACAGCCCCTCGCCACAAGCGTTCACATCGTTAAAGTCAGTTTTTAGCCTGCAACGCCTCCAGCTTCGCCATCACCCCCGCCGCCGTTTGCTCGCCCATCAATTGTTCGCGCACCTTGCCCTTGTTATCGATGATGTACGTCACCGGCAACGCCTCGCTGCGTGGAAGTTCGAACAAATCGGCTGGATCCTGCGCCAACACGGTGAACTTGATCCCGAGTTTCTCGCTGGCACCTTTCAGATCTTCGCCCTGTACATTGTCGAAATTGACCCCGAACACACCGATCTTCTTGTCCTTGAGTTGGTCGGCCAAGTGGTTCAATTCCGGAATCTCGGTGCGGCACGGGCCGCACCATTCCGCCCAATAGTTGAGTACCAGCCACTTACCGTCCAGACGATCGGCGGCGACTTTCTGTCCGTTTTGGTCAATGCCGTAGTCATTACCGCACCCCCCCAGCATCAACGCCCCGATGATCGTCAATGCCGCTGCCAGTCGCCTTGTCATGTCATGTTCCTTGTCAAAAATTGAATGCGCCTGCGACCCATCGCCTCTCGCGGTTCAGGAATGCGCGCTGCACAGTTAGAATAGCCGCCACCTTACGCAAGATGCGACCCGCTCATGACCGATCTGACGCTTTATCACAACCCGCGCTGCTCGAAATCCCGCGGTGCGCTCGAACTGCTTGAATCCCGTGGCCTGACGCCGTCGGTGGTGCGCTACCTCGAAACGCCACTGGACGCCGCACAAATCCAGAGCCTGCTGGGCAAACTCGGGATCAGCGCCCGACAACTGCTGCGCACTGGCGAGGACGAGTACAAGAGCCTCAACCTGGCCGACAGCAGCCTGAGCGAGGCGCAATTGATCGCCGCCATCGCCGCTCACCCTAAACTGATGGAGCGTCCGATTCTCGAAGTCGGCGACAAAGCCGTCATCGGCCGTCCGCCGGAGCAGATTCTGGAGCTGCTGCCGTGACTGCGCCCTACATTCTGGTGCTGTACTACAGCCGCAGTGGCTCGACCAACGAAATGGCCCGGCAGATTGCCCGGGGCGTCGAACAGGCCGGCCTTGAGGCGCGGTTGCGCACGGTGCCGGCGATCTCCACCGAATGCGAAGCCGTATCGCCAGAGATTCCGGACGAAGGCGCGCTCTACGCCACCCTCGACGACCTGAAGAACTGCGCCGGCCTGGCAATGGGCAGCCCCACCCGCTTCGGCAACATGGCGGCGCCGCTCAAGTATTTTCTCGACGGCACCAGCAACCTGTGGCTGACCGGCGCCCTCGTCGGCAAACCGGCCGGGGTCTTCACGTCCACGGCGAGCCTGCATGGCGGCCAGGAAACCACGCTGCTGTCGATGATGTTGCCGTTGCTGCACCACGGCATGCTGATTACCGGCCTGCCGTATAGCGAATCGGCGCTGCTGGAAACCCAGGGTGGCGGCACACCGTATG
>Ga0302214_1000272_pt1 | contig 13026 bp, 7 predicted proteins | sample II_Fen_N1_3_FD_194584 | JGI IMG/M metagenome (GOLD analysis project Ga0302214, IMG submission 194584) | Peat permafrost microbial communities from Stordalen Mire near Abisko, Sweden - II_Fen_N1_3 | ecosystem: Environmental > Terrestrial > Soil > Wetlands > Permafrost | place: Sweden: Abisko... | reverse complement strand
TGGCCGAAGGCCTGACGACCATCGAGGAAGTGCTGGCCACGACGCCACCTATGGCTTGAAATGGCCTGAACAGGAGGCAAGCCTTGCAACTCAAAAATCAAAAAGACTTTTTTTCCGGCCTGATGTTTATGGTGATTGGCGTGGTGTTTGCCATCGGGGCCGCCAGTTACCCGATTGGCCAAGCCAGCCATATGGGGCCGGGCTATTTCCCGCTGTGCCTGGGCATTTTGCTGGCGCTGCTGGGCGCTCTGATCACTTTCAAGGCACTGGTGCTGGAGTCCGTCGGCGGCGATGAAATCGGCCCCTGGGCTTGGCGACCGCTGTTTTTCATCATTGGGGCCAATCTGGCTTTTGGCGTCCTGCTCGGTGGCCTGCCTTCCATCGGTCTGCCGTCGATGGGGCTGATTGCCGCCATTTACGCGCTGACTTTCATCGCCAGCATGGCCCAGCCCGGCTGGACCTTCAAGGCCACCTTCATCCTGGCCAGCGTGCTGGCCTTGGGCAGCTGGGTGACCTTTGTCCTGGTGCTCAAACAGCAGTTGACGGTGTGGCCCGCCATCCTCGGCGGCTGAGGAGACGGCTTTATGGACTTGCTGGAACATCTGTCGCTCGGCTTTGGCGTCGCTTTTACGCCGCTCAACCTGCTGTATTGCCTGATCGGCTGCGTGCTGGGCACCTTGATTGGCGTGCTGCCCGGCATCGGGCCGGTAGCCACGATTGCCATGCTGCTGCCCGCCACCTACGCGCTGCCGCCCGAGTCGGCGCTGATCATGCTGGCCGGGATTTACTACGGCGCCCAGTACGGCGGCTCAACTACCGCCATTTTGGTGAACCTGCCGGGCGAGGCGTCCTCGGTGGTCACCTGCATTGACGGCTACCAGATGGCCAGACAGGGCCGCGCTGGCCCCGCGCTGACCGCTGCCGGACTCGGCTCGTTTTTTGCTGGCTGCGTTGGTACCCTGATGCTGGCCGCTTTTGCCACGCCGCTGGCCCGGCTGGCCTTCGAGTTCAGCCCGGCGGACTATTTTTCGCTGATGATGCTGGGTTTGATTGGCGCGGTGGTGCTGGCTTCTGGCTCGCTGCTCAAGGCGATTGCGATGGTCGTGCTGGGCCTGCTGCTCGGCTTGGTGGGCAGCGATGTGAACTCCGGCGTGGTGCGCTTCAATGTGTTTGACATTCCCGAGCTGATTGACGGCATCGGCTTTATCGCCATTGCGATGGGCGTGTTCGGCTATGGCGAGATTATCAAAAACCTCGCCCAGCCCGAGCATGCGCGCGAAGTTTTCACTGCCAACGTCAGCGGCCTGGTGCCGACCCAAAAAGACTTGCGCGACATGACGCCCGCCGTGCTGCGCGGGACTTTTTTGGGCGCTTTTATGGGCGTGCTGCCCGGCGGCGGCGCCTTGCTGGCGTCGTTTGCTGCCTATGCGCTGGAGAAGAAAATCCGCGCCAAGCCGGGCGAAATTCCCTTCGGCCAGGGCAATATTCGCGGCGTTGCCTCGCCCGAGTCGGCGAACAATGCGGGCGCGCAGACCTCGTTTATTCCGCTGCTGACGCTGGGCATTCCGCCCAACGCCGTGATGGCGCTGATGGTCGGCGCGATGACGATTCACGGCATCCAGCCCGGCCCGCAGGTGATGAGCAGCAACCCGGCGCTGTTCTGGGGGCTGGTGGCCTCGATGTGGATTGGCAACGTGATGCTGGTGATTTTGAACCTGCCGCTGATCGGCATCTGGATCAAGCTCTTGACCGTGCCCTACCGCTACCTGTTTCCGGCGATTGTGCTGTTTTGCGCGATTGGCGTGTTTTCCGCCAGCAACAGCAGCTTTGACATCTGGATGGTCGGGCTGTTTGGCGTGATCGGCTATGTCTTCGTCAAGCTCGGCTGCGAGCCTGCGCCGCTGCTGCTCGGCTTCATCCTTGGGCCGATGATGGAGGAACACCTGCGCCGTGCGCTGCTGCTGTCGCGCGGTGACTGGCGCGTGTTTGTGACGAGCCCGATTTCCGCTGGCCTGTTGGCAGCGGCGGCGCTGATGCTGGCGCTGGTGCTGCTGCCCGTGATCCGGCAGCGGCGCGAAGAGGCGTTTGTCGAAGAGTGACTGGGCGGGCAGGGCGGGCCGTCTTCAATGGCGCTGGCGGTCACGCCGATGCACTATGACGGCTGGCACGCTGGCCGTGTCAAACTCGCCGTGATGACTATTGCACAAAATTTTGCGACGCTCCGAAAGCGCAGGCCGTGAACCCGGTTGCAGTGGCCCGCCCGCCTGCGCCGCCCCAGCCGCCTGACGCCAAGGCCCAGCCCGCGCCGAAAAGCCGCGCCTCGGGTCTGCTGCTGGCCACCTTCGGCGCGATTGCCTTTAGCGGCAAAGCCATCATCGTCAAGCTCGCTTACCGGCACGGCGTCGATGCCATTACGCTGATCATGTACCGCATGCTGTTTGCGCTGCCGATTTTTGCCGTCATGGCTTGGTGGGCGAGCCGGGGCAAGCCGCCGCTGACGCGCCGCGACTGGCTGGGCGTGGCCGGACTCGGCCTGACTGGCTATTACTTGGCGAGCTTTCTCGATTTTGCCGGGCTGGCGCATATCAGCGCCTCGCTGGAGCGGCTGATTCTTTACCTCAACCCGACGCTGGTGATGCTGCTCGGGCTGGTGCTGTACCAGCGCCGCATCGTGGCGCGCCAGCTCGTCGGCATGGCCGTCAGCTACGTCGGCGTGGTGCTGGTGTTCGGCCACGAAATCACGCTGCAGGGCAGCGACGCCGCGCTCGGTGCGCTGCTGGTGTTTCTGAGTGCCGTCAGCTACGCGATTTACTTGGTCTATAGCGGCGAGATGGTCAAGCGCCTAGGCTCGCTGCGGCTGGTCGGGCTGGCCACCACGGTCGCCTGCCTGCTGTGCCTGCTGCAGTTCGTGCTGCTCAAGCCGATGAGCGCGGCGGCGGTCGCGCCCGAGGTGCTGTGGCTGTCGCTTTTGAATGCCACTTTATGCACCGCCGTGCCGGTGCTGATGGTGATGATGGCGATTGAGCGCGTTGGCGCCAGCGTCACCGCCCAGACCGGCATGGTCGGGCCGATTTCGACGATTCTGATGGGCGTGGTGATTCTGGGCGAGCCTTTCACCGCTTGGGTCGTGGCGGGCACGGTGCTGGTGATGGCCGGGATTTTTGTCTTCACCAGCAAGCGCTGACGGGCTGGCGCGGAGTTTTGCGAGGAATGATGCTGAACTATCTGGATTTTGATTACAGCGAGGACGCCGAGGGCGTCGGCAGCTTTGAAGCCGTGGCTTCCACCTGGCCCGAGCAGGTCAGCGCCGTGCAGCGCGAAATCGCCCAGGTGCTGGACTGGGCCTGCAAGACCTTTCCCGGTCAGCGCGGCCCGCTCGACGAGGGTGGCGACTGGGATTACGACTTGCACGGCCAGCAGGAATTCACCGTGCCCGAGACGATGGATTACGACGCGGCCAAAGGCCGCTTCACGGTGCAGCCGGGCGCGCCCGGCAAGCCGCGCCACACGGTGATGTTGACGCTGAGCGGCACGCAGGATTTTTGCGCAGCCTTGCGCCAGCGGTTTGGGCTGGAATAGGCGTTCAACAGGTTTGCTACCGGGCTTGCAAGCCAGCCTTCTGTAGGGAAAGTGTCATCGCCAGTCTGCGCCCCACCGTCATGGTGGGCGCAGACACGGTGGCGCTACAGCACCAGATCGGTGCTGGTCAGGCTGGTCACGCCTGCCAGGAAAATGGCGAACTCGGCATCCGTATCGGCATCGGTGCTGCCGTACAGGATGTGAGTGGCCGCATCAAAGCGCAGCTGGCCCGTAGCGTCGCCGGTGAACGTCGAGACTGAGCCCAAAAAGGTGAAGGCCTGATCGCCGGTCAAGGCAGTGTTGGCATCCACACCCTGCAGGTCGATTTTGTCGCCATCGCTCGTCTTGAAGTCGGTGATGGTGTCCCAGGTGGTGCTGGTCAGACCAAGTTCGGTCAGGATGTTGAAGTCAAACCTGTCGGCACCCGTGCCGCCGGTCAGATTGTCAGCGCCCAATCCACCTATTAGGACATCATTGCCGACTCCGCCGCTCAAGGTATCGTCACCTGTGCCGCCGGTTAAATAATTGTTACCCGCGTTGCCGGTGAGGGTGTCAGCATAGCTGCTGCCGACAAGGTTTTCAATGCTGAGCAGCGTGTCGCTGCCCGAGCCGCCAGTGGCTTGAGCGGCGGTGATTTCCAGGTTGAGCGTCACACCAGCCGTGGCGTACAGGTAGGTCACGGTGTCGGTGCCTGCTGCACCGTCAAACACGTTGTTGCCCGCGCCAGCGTACAGGATGTTGCCTAGGCTGTTGCCGGTGAGGTTGGCGGTGCCAGTGGTGTTGATGCGGCCGTTCTCGACATTGGCGCTCAGCGTGTAGGCGCTCAGGGAGCTGTAAACTTGGTCGGTGCCGCCAGTGCTTGCGGTGGCATTGGTTTCAATGACAACATCGTTCACATTGTCCACATAGTAGGTGTCGTTGCCATCGCCGCCGGTCATCGTGTCAACGCCAGCGCCGCCGTTTAGGGTGTTGCTGCCCGCGTTCCCGGTGAGTGTGTCAGCGTAGCTGCTACCGGTCAGGTTTTCGATGTTGAGCAGTGTGTCGCTGCCCGAGCCGCCAGTGGCTTGAGCGGTGGTGATGGCTAAACTGACCGTTACACCGGTTGTGGCGAACCCGTAGCTCACGGCGTCGGTACCCAGGTCGCCATCGAGCACGTTGTTGCCCGCACCAGCATACAGCAGGTTGCCCAGCGCATTGCCGGTCAGGCTGGCGATGCCAGAGGAAAGGATGCGGCCATTTTCAATATTGGCCCCGAGCGTGTAGGCGCTCAAGTAGCTGTAAACCAGGTCGGTGCCGCCAGTGCTGGCTGTGGCATTGGTTTCAATGACAACATCGTTCACATTGTCCACGTAGTAGGTGTCGTTGCCGTCGCCGCCGGTCAGGATGTCGCTGCCGGAACCGCCATTCAGGATGTCGTTCCCGCCGTAGCCGTAGAGGATGTCGTTACCACCGAGTCCCTTCAGGGTGTCGGCCTGATCCGAGCCATTGAGGGTCTCGTTGGCATCAGTGCCATAAAAGATCGCGCCTGCTTTCAAGTCGGCAGCCGTCCAGACGGTGCCATCGGCAAACAGCACTCCCTCGATTTGGTATTCGGGGCCGAGGCAGAAGTTGCGCACCGACAGGATGTCAGTTGTGCCGGTGATCTGGAAGTAGAGGTTGCTCTGATCACGCCAGTAGGTCACGTCAGCTGGGTTGACATCGGCTGCAAAGCGCACGGTGTCCACATTGCCCGCCGTGGGATCGTAATCAAAGATGGAGTCTTGGCCGGAGCCGCGCCCAAACAGGTAAAAGTCGTTGCCGCGATCGCCCAGGAGAAGGTCGTTGCCCGCGCCGCCGTCCAGCGTGTCGTTGCCCTCGCCACCGCCGAGCGTGTCGTCGCCTTCGCCGCCGCCGAGTCGGTCGTTCCCGCCGTGGCCGTAGAGGATGTCGTTACCGCCGAGTCCCATCAGGGTGTCGGCCTGATCCGAGCCATTGAGGGTCTCGTTGGCATCAGTGCCATAAACGATCGCGCCTGCTTTCAAGTCGGCAGCCGTCCAGACGGTGCCATCGGCAAACAGCACTCCCTCGATTTGGTATTCGGGGCCGAGGCAGAAGTTGCGCACCGACAGGATGTCAGTTGTGCCGGTGATCTGGAAGTAGAGGTTGCTCTGATCACGCCAGTAGGTCACGTCAGCTGGGTTGACATCGGCTGCAAAGCGCACGGTGTCCACATTGCCCGCCGTGGGATCGTAATCAAAGATGGAGTCTTGGCCGGAGCCGCGCCCAAACAGGTAAAAGTCGTTGCCGCGATCGCCCAGGAGAAGGTCGTTGCCCGCGCCGCCGTCCAGCGTGTCGTTGCCCTCGCCACCGCCGAGCGTGTCGTCGCCTTCGCCGCCGCCGAGTCGGTCGTTCCCGCCGTAGCCGCAGAGGATGTCGTTACCGCCGAGTCCCATCAGGGTGTCGGCCTGATCCGAGCCATTGAGGGTCTCGCCGTTAGCAGTACCAGAAATCGTAGCCATAAAGTTATTCCCTTTCGTTGTAAAAATCAGTGGATGTCAGGGCCGGGTGCGGGTTCATGAGGTGAAACCGGCAGCCTGCCGGGCAATAAGCCTTGACGATCATGTTCTTGGAGACGCTGGTCTGTATGCGGCGGCCCGGATGCGGTGCAATTGGTCGCTGCAGGGCGGGCGCAATCGAGGTGCCAGCGTGGCTGTTTCAGCGCTTATGGGGTGAAAATGCGGACCCATGAACAGGGGGCGCGAGTGCATCGGCATTGATTTGGAAAGCGGCAGCGAGTCCCTCGGAGGGCGCTGCAGTTGCTTGCCGGGTTGCTGTTGATGGGTTCGCAATGAGCCGCGAACGCACTTGAACTTGTCATCATCTGCCTGTTTCCCTGGATGCCCATTTTTTATAGGGTCAATTTTTAGTTGAATCGACTATAGCCAAAGAGGTTGCGCATGTCCATTTGTAACTGCCAGGCAGGAGTAGTTTTCAGCAAGAGCTGGCGCTGAAAAACCGGCGAATCAACTCCAGCACTTGCCGCAGCCGGGTGATCAGCGCCGCGCCGACACCACAATCCCGCCGACGATCAGCCCGAACGCCAGTGCGTGGTACAGGTGCGGCAGCTCGCCCAGAAAAGCCGCTGACAGCAGCGCCGCAAACAGCGGCGTCAGGTTCGAGAAAAACCGGCAATCGCCGGGCCGACGCGCTGCACGCCCATGCCCCAGCAGCGGTAGGCCAGGACCGCCGGGCCCACGGCGATGTAGAGCAGGGCGGCGGTCAAGTGGCCAGCCCCAGGTCATCTGCGCGTCCGTCAGCACCCATTCGGCGCCAGCAAGCAGGCCCGACCAGCCCAGGCCAAAGACGATCTGCGCCGTCAAATCTGTGCGGTTTGTGCTGCGCTTGCAAGCCAGCCTCCTTTGTAGGAGAGGTGTGGCGTGAAACGCTCATCGCCAGCCTGCGCCCCACGGTCATGGTGAGGTGCAGGCATGGTGGCGCTACAGCACCAAATCACTACGGGCCAAGCTATCCACACCCGTCAGAACAATGGCGAACTCCGCCGCTGTATCTGCATTGGTGCTGCCGTACAGGGTGTGAGTGGCCGCATCAAAGCGCAGCTGGCCTGTGGCGTCGCCGGTGAATGTCGAAACCGTTCCGATGAAAGTGAAGGTCGGGTGACCGGCCAAAGCCATGTTGGCCTCCATACCCCGTAGGTCGATTCTGTCACCCTCGCTGCTCTTGAAGTCGGTAATGGTGTCCCAGGTGGTGCTGCTCACTCCCGTCTCCGCCAAGCTGTTGAAGACGAACGTGTCCGCACCTGTGCCGCCGGTCATCTTGTCGGCGCCCAGTCCGCCTATCAGCAAATCGCTGCCAGCGCCGCCGTCCAGAACGTTATCACCCGCGCCAGCGCACAGGATGTTGTCAAGGCTGTTGCCGGTCAGGCTGGCCGTACCGCTGGTGTTGATGAAGCCGTTTTCGATATTGGCCCCCAGCGTGTAGGCGCTCAGGCTACTGAACACCGTGTCGATGCCGTCCACGAGATTGGTTTCGATGACCACATCGCCGAGGTTGTCCACGTAGTAGCTGTCGTTGCCGTCGCCGCCTGTCAGGGTGTCGGCACCAGCGCCGCCGTCCAGGACGTTGTCACCCGCGTTGCCGGTGAGGCTGTCGTTGTAGCTGCTGCCAGTCAGGTTTTCAACATTGAACAGCGTGTCGCTGCCCGAGCCGCCAGTGGCCTGGGAGTAATTGAATGCCAGGTTGACCGTCACACCTGCCGTGGCGTACTGGTAGGAGACGGTGTCGTTGCCCCCCCAGCCGCCGTCCAGGAAGTTGTTGCCCGTGCCCGCATACAGGATGTTGTCAAGGCTGTTGCCAGTCAGGTTGGCCGTGCCGCTGGTGTTGATGACGCCGTTTTCGAGATTGGCACCCAGCGTGTAGGCGCTCAGGCTGCTGTACACCGTGTCGATGTCGCCCACTACGAGATTGGTTTCGATGACCACATCGCCGAGGTTGTCCACGTAGTAGCTGTCGTTGCCGTCGCCGCCTGTCAGGGTGTCGGCACCAGCGCCGCCGTCCAGGACGTTGTCACCCGCGTTGCCGGTGAGGCGGTCGTTGCAGCGACTGCCGGTTAGGTTTTCGATGTTGAGCAGCGTGTCGCTGCCCGAGCCGCCAACGGTCTGGGCGGTAGTGAGTGCCAGGCTGACCATCACGCTCGCCGTGGCGTCCTGGTAGGAGACGGTGTCGTTGCCAGCGCCGCCGTCCAGGACGTTGTTGCCCGCGTTGCCGGTGAGGATGTCGGCGTAGCTGCTACCAGTCAGGTTTTCAACATTGAGCAGCGTGTCGCTGCCCGAGCCGCCAGTGGCCTGGGAGTAATTGAATGCCAGGTTGACCGTCACGCCCGCCGTGGCGTACTGGTAGGAGGCGGTGTCGTTGCCAGCGCCGCCGTTCAGGAAGTTGTTGCCCGCGCCCGCATACAGGATGTTGTTCAGGCTGTTGCCAGTCAGGTTGGCCATGCCGCTGGTGTTGATGACGCCGTTTTCTACATTGGTGCCCAGCGTGTAGGCGCTCAGGCTGCTGAATACGAAGTCGATGCCGCCGATGCTGGTCACTGCATTGGTTTCGATGAGCACATCGCCTGCGTTGTCCACGTAGTAGCTGTCGTTGCCGTCTCCGCCTGTCAGGGTGTCGGCACCGGCGCCGCCGTCTAGGACGTTGCTACCCGTGTTGCCGGTGAGGCGGTCGTTGTAGCTGCTGCCGGTGAGGTTTTCGATGTTGAGCATCGTGTCGCTGCCCGAGCCGCTGGTGGCCTGGGCGGTAGTGAGTGCCAGGCTGACCGTCACGCCTGCCGTGGCGTACTGGTAGGACGCGGTGTCGGTGCCCGTTGCGCCGTCGAGGACATTGCTGCCCGCGCCAGCGTACAGGATGTTGTCCAGGTTGTTGGCGGTCAGGTTCGCCGCACCGCTGGTGTTGATGACGCCGTTTTCGATATTGGCGCCCAGCGTGTAGGCGCTCAGGCTGCTGTACACCGTGTCGATGCCGCCAGTGCTGGTGATTGCATTGGTTTCGATGACTATATCGCCTGCGTCGTCCATGTAGTAAGTGTCACTGCCGTTGCCGCCGATCAGGGTATCGGCTCCGGCGCCGCCGTTCAGCATGTCGTCGCCAGCGCCGCCGTCCAGAACGTTGTCGCCCGCACCCGCGTACAGGATGTTATTCAGGCTATTGCCGGTGAGGCTGGCTGTGCCGGTGGTGTTGATGAAGCCGTTTTCGATATTGGCCCCCAGCGTGTAGGCGCTCAGGCTACTGAACACGAAGTCGATGCCGCCGACGCTGGCCACTGCATTGGTTTCTATGACCACATCGCCTGCGTCGTCCACGTAGTAGATGTCGCCGCCGTCGCCGCCTGTCAGGGTGTCGGCACCAGCACCGCCGTCCAGGACGTTTCTGCCCGCGTTGCCGATGAGGATGTCGGCGTAGCTGCTGCCGGTGAGGTTTTCGATGTTGAGCATCGTGTCGCTGCCCGAGCCGCCGGTGGCCTGGGCGGTAGTGAGTGCTAGGCTGACCGTCACGCCTGCCGTGGCGTACTGGTAGGACGCGGTGTCGGTGCCCGTTGCGCCGTCGAGGACATTGCTGCCCGCGCCAGCGTACAGGATGTTGTCCAGGTTGTTGGCGGTCAGGTTCGCCGCACCGCTGGTGTTGATGACGCCGTTTTCGATATTGGCGCCCAGCGTGTAGGCGCTCAGGCTGCTGTACACCGTGTCGATGCCGCCCACGAGATTGGTTTCGATGACCACATCGCCGACGTTGTCCACGTAGTAGCTGTCGTTGCCGTCGCCGTCGCCACCTATCAGGGTGTCGGCACCAGCACCGCCGTCCAGGACATTGCTGCCCGCGTTGCCGATGAGGATGTCGCCGTAGCTGCTGCCAGTCAGGTTTTCAACATTGAGCAGCGTGTCGCTGCCCGAGCCGCCGGTGGCCTGGGCGGTAGGGAGTGCCAGGTTGACCGTCACGCTTGCCGTGGCGTACTGGTAGGAGATGGTGTCGTTGCCCAAGCCGCCGTCCAGGACGTTATCGCCCGCGCCAGCGTACAGGATGTTGTCAAGGCTGTTGCCAGTCAGGTTGGCCGTACCGCTGGTGTTGATGACGCCGTTTTCGATATTGGGACCCAGCGTGTAGGCGCTCAGGCTGCTGTACACCGTGTCAATGCCGCTGGTCACGAAATTGGTTTCGCAGACCATATCGCCTGCGTTGTCCACGTAGTAGCTGTCGTTGCCGTCGTCGCCTGTCAGGATGTCGGCACCAGCGCCGCCGTCCAGAACGTTGCTGCCCGCGTTGCCGATGAGGCAGTCGCCGTAGCGGCTGCCGGTGAGGTTTTCAACATTGAGCAGCGTATCGCTGCCCGAGCCGCCAGTGGCCTGGGCGTCAGAGAGTGCCAGGTTGACCCCCACGCCTGCCGTGGCGTCTTGGTAGGAGACGGTGTCGTCGCCCAAGCCGCCGTCCAGGACGTTATCGCCCGCGCCAGCGTACAGGATGTTGTCAAGGCTGTTGCCAGTCAGGTTGGCCGTACCGCTGGTGTTGATGACGCCGTTTTCGATATTGGGACCCAGCGTGTAGGCGCTCAGGCTGCTGTACACCGTGTCGATGCCGTCCACGAGATTGGTTTCGATGACCACATCGCCGACGTTGTCCACGTAGTAGCTGTCGTTGCCGTCGCCGCCTGTCAGGGTGTCGGCACCAGCGCCGCCGTCCAGGACGTTGTTACCCGCGTTGCCGGTGAGGCTGTCGTTGTAGTTGCTGCCAGTCAGGTTTTCAACATTGAGCAGCGTGTCGCTGCCCGAGCCGCCGGTGGCTTGGGCGGTAGGGAGTGCCAGGTTGACCGTCACGCTTGCCGTGGCGTACTGGTAGGAGATGGTGTCGTTGCCCAAGCCGCCGTCTAGGACGTTATCGCCCGCGCCAGCGTACAGGATGTTGTCAAGGCTGTTGCCAGTCAGGTTGGCCGTACCGCTGGTGTTGATGACGCCGTTTTCTACATTGGTGCCTAGCGTGTAGGCGCTCAGGCTGCTGTATACCAGATCGGTCCCGCCCGTGCTGGTGACAGCATTGGTTTCGATGATCACATCGCCTGCGTCGTCCACGTAGTAAGTGTCGCTGTCGTCGCCGCCGGTCATGCTGTCGGCCCCGGCACCACCGTCGAGCGTGTCGTTTCCAGCGCCGCCGTTCAGTGTGTCGTTGTTATCGCCGCCGTCGAGCAGGTCGTCCCCGCCGTTGCCGTTGAGGGTGTCGTTACCGCCGAGTCCCATTAGGGTGTCGGCCTGATCCGAGCCATTGAGGGTCTCGCCGTTAGCAGTACCAGAAATCGTAGCCATAAAGTTATTCCCTTTCGTTGTAAAAATCAGTGGATGTCAGGGCTGGGTGCGGGTTCATGAGGTGAAACCGGCAGCCTGCCGGGCAATAAGCCTTGACGATCATGTTCTTGGAGACGCTGGTCTGTATGCGGCGGCCCGGATGCGGTGCAATTGGTCGCTGCAGGGCGGGCGCAATCGAGGTGCCAGCGTGGCTGTTTCAGCGCTTATGGGGTGAAAATGCGGACCCATGAACAGGGGGCGCGAGTGCATCGGCATTGATTTGGAAAGCGGCAGCGAGTCCCTCGGAGGGCGCTGCAGTTGCTTGCCGGGTTGCTGTTGATGGGTTCGCAATGAGCCGCGAACGCACTTGAACTTGTCATCATCTGCCTGTTTCCCTGGATGCCCATTTTTTTATAGGGTCAATTTTTAGTTGAATGGACTATAGCCAAAGAGGTTGCGCATGTCCATTTGTAACTGCCAGGCAGGAGTAGTTTTCAGCAAGAGCTTGCGCTGAAAAACCGGCGAATCAACTCGAGCACTTGCCGCAGCCGGGTGATCAGCGCCGCGCCGACACCACAATCCCGCCGACGATCAGCCCGAACGCCAGCGCGTGGTACAGGTGCGGCAGCTCGCCCAGAAAAGCCGCTGACAGCAGCGCCGCAAACAGCGGCGTCAGGTTCGAGAAAAATCCGGCAATCGCCGGGCCGACGCGCTGCACGCCCATGCCCCAGCAGCGGTAGGCCAGCACCGCCGGTCCCACGGCGATGTAGAGCAGGGCGGCGGCCAGCGGCCAGCCCCAGGCCATCTGCGCGTCCGTCAGCGCCCATTCGGCGCCCGCAAACAGGCCCGACCAGCCCAGGCCAAAGACAATTTGCGCCAGCAAAAAAGCCGCCCAGTCGCTGCGAATGTCGGCGGCCTTGCCGGGCTGCGTCAGCAGCCAGCTGTAAAACGCCCAGGCCAGCGTGGCCAGCAGCACGTACAGATCGCCCGGCACCAGCCGCACCTCGACCAGCAGCGCCCATTGCCCGCGCGCCAGCACCACCAGCACGCCCGCCATCGACAGCAGCGCGCCCGCCACCTGCTGGCGCGACACCCGCTGGCCAAAAAACAGCCCGCCCGTCAGCAGCATCCACACCGGCATGCTCGACGCCACCAGCGTCACATTCAGCGGCGTCGAGGTTTTCAGCGCCAGGTATTGCAGCGAGTTGTAGCTGCCGATGCCGAGCAGGCCGAGCAGCGCAAAGTGCTTCCACTGGGGCCACAGCGCGCTGCTGGGGCGCAGCACCCGCCAGGCCAGCGGCAGCAAAATCACAAACGCCAGCGCCCAGCGCAGCAGGTTCAGCGTCATCGGCGGCACCAGCGCGTGGACGAGTCGGCCGACCACCGCATTGCCCGCCCAGAGCAAAGGGGCAAGCGTCAGTAAAAAAGCGGTGGCGGGCGTCAGGCGGTGATTCATCCGCCTGACTGTACCAAGTGCTGCTGGCGCGGCTTGGCCCGACAGCAGCGCTTGGCCCGGATTCGTGGCACGATGGCGGCCCGCCTTCCGACAAGCCCCTCAAACCCCGGCGCTCAAGCGCTCCTCCAGGAAATTTCCATGACTCTGACGACCTCCAAAGCCGTGCGC
>Ga0302214_1000269_pt1 | contig 13059 bp, 13 predicted proteins | sample II_Fen_N1_3_FD_194584 | JGI IMG/M metagenome (GOLD analysis project Ga0302214, IMG submission 194584) | Peat permafrost microbial communities from Stordalen Mire near Abisko, Sweden - II_Fen_N1_3 | ecosystem: Environmental > Terrestrial > Soil > Wetlands > Permafrost | place: Sweden: Abisko... | reverse complement strand
ACCATGGCGTTCTGGTACCACTTCGCGATCCTGTTCGAAGCACTGTTCATCCTGACGGCGGTCGACGCCGGTACCCGTGCCGGTCGCTTCATGCTCCAGGACTTGCTCGGGTCCTTCGTGCCGGCGCTGCGCCGCACGGAATCCTGGACCGCCAACCTGATTGCGACCGCCGGTTGTGTGGCGATGTGGGGTTACCTGCTGTATCAAGGCGTGATCGATCCGCTGGGTGGCATCAATACCCTGTGGCCGCTGTTCGGCATCTCCAACCAGATGCTGGCCGGTATCGCGCTGATGCTCGGCACCGTCGTGCTGATCAAGATGAAACGCCAGCGTTACGTCTGGGTCACGCTGTTGCCTGCCGTGTGGTTGCTGATCTGCACCACCACCGCCGGCTTCATCAAGCTGTTCGACGCCAACCCGGCGATCGGCTTCCTGGCCCTGGCCAAGAAGTACAGCGATGCGCTGGCCAACGGCCAGGTGCTGGCGCCGGCCAAGGACATCACGCAGATGCAGCATGTGATCTTCAACGCCTACACCAACGCAACACTGACCGCGCTGTTCCTGTTCGTAGTGTTCAGCATCCTGTTCTTTGCGCTGAAGGTCGGTGTCGCGGCCTGGGGCACCAAGGAGCGTACGGATAAAGAAGCGCCATTCCAGGCATTGCCGGAGGCGTAAGCGAGGAGTGCGCCATGTTCAATGACTTGAGTCGCCTCGGTAAATACCTCGGGCAAGCCGCGCGTCTGATGGTCGGCATGCCCGACTACGACAACTACGTCGAGCACATGCAAACCAAACACCCGGACCAACCGGTGATGGACTACGAGGCGTTCTTCCGCGAACGCCAGGAAGCCCGTTACGGCAGCAAGGCTGGACCGAAGTGTTGTTGAGCAAATGAATAACCGGCCGGTCAGGCCGGGTGAATGAGAAGGTCAGCTAGACCAGGAAGCCCTGCAGGTTCACGCGTGCAGGGCTTTTTTCGTTTCGCTCGGCAGACATTGGCGCGCCGGTTCACCTTGAGCTGATCCGCCTTTTTCCGCCACGCCTGATGCTTCCCGGCGCAATCGGCTGACCTCTACAGTCAAGAGCGCTACGTTTAGGGAGATCAGGTCATGTACAGCTCACTGCAAAGACCGGGCAGCGCTCGGCAGTTTCACGATCGGATCTATGCCGGCGAGATCATTCGTATTGCCGAGTTGCCCGCCATGGCGGCACTGGTGGCATTGACCCGTGCATGGCTGGAGGACGCGCTGCATCCCTGGGCGCCGCCAGAGATTCACCGTTATCTGAGCCATGATGAACAAACGCTGCGTTTTGCCCAATGTCAGAACGCCTTTGCCCGCTCGAAAGAGGTTCGCGAGCATTGGCGGGCCGTGGTGGAAAGCCTGGGCCTGGCCCCCGATGCCCTGGCCTGTGACCGCCTGCACCTGCGTTTTCAACCTCACCGAGAACCCCGGCAATCGACGCCGCGCGCCCGCACCACCGCCACCATCGCCTTTCACCGCGATACCTGGGGCTCGAATCTCAATGCACAAACCAACTGGTGGGCGCCGATCTATCCGATCACGACAGGGCGGACCGTTGCCTTGTATCCGCACCTGTGGCAGCAAGCGCTGCGCAATTGCAGTGCGGATTTCGATATGCGCGCGCTCCTTGAGCGCTCCCATCGTGACGGTCGTAATGCGGTGGATGCCGACGAGGCCATCCCGCATCTGCTGGAGGCAATCGACCCGCAGCAGGGGGTGGCCGTGGATATCGCCCCGGGGAGCCTGATTGCCTTTTCCGGGGCGCATGCCCATGCCGGCGTCGGTAACAACACCGGATTGACGCGAATTTCGTTCGAAACCCGCTCCGTTCTGATCGACGACGTGCTGGCCGGGTTGGGCGCACCAAACATTGACGGTCACGCGCCGTGGCGCACGCCCGGGTTGTTTCGCCGAATGAGCGATACCCGGCGCCTGAACGAAATCCTGGGTTGCGGGTTCATCGAACCCTATCGACGGCCGCAAAACCGCTAGTTATGGATAGCCGTTTGTCGGACGTATCGGTATGCTTCATCGCACGCTGCGAATGCCCAAGACCAATAACCACAGTGATGCCATGAGCCAATCAGAATCGCGTGCGAATGTTTTAGCGCTGTATCCGGAGGACACCCGGGAGGCCGCGGCCTTGCTCAAGCGAGCCGTGCCCCTGATGGTCCGCCACAACATTGCGCCCAATCCTGTGCATTACGCGCTCTGGTACACCTATAGCAAGGACCAGGACCCGGAGCTCAATCGTCACCTGGACCGGGTGCTCAGAGACTTCGACTACTTTCCGCCAGAATCCGCCACCAAGCTGTTTCGCGAGCACATCATCCGTGACGAACTGGACGATGTCCGCGCGGACCAGCATCAGGTCATCAGCCTGGTGGATGGCATGGAGCGGGATGTCTCGCGCAGCGTAAAGGGCAATCTGACTTTTCAGAGCCGTCTCGGCCAGTGCATGGAGATGCTCGATGAGCCGGTCAGCGCTCGCCTGCCGGACATCTTGAGCGAGCTGCAGCAGAGCACCCGGCTGATGCAGAGCCAACAGGAACACTTCCTTGCCCAGTTGCAATCAGCGCAAAGCGAAATCAAAACCCTGCGGGACAAGCTCGAGCGTGCGCAGCGGGCCGCCACGCTGGATGGCCTGACCGAGCTGCTCAATCGGTCTGCGTTCACCCGCCAGCTGGAGCAAGCGCTGGTCAAAGCGTCGCAAAACGTGGCGCTGGTCATGCTGGATATCGATCATTTCAAGCAGTTCAACGATCAGTATGGTCATCCGCTGGGCGATCGGGTGCTTCAGCATGTGGGTCAGGTACTGCGCGACGCGCTGCCAGCCAACGCTTTCGCGGCGCGCTACGGCGGTGAGGAATTTTGTGTGGTGCTCGAACACTGCGCCGATCTCACCGTGGCCAACGCCTTCGCCGAACAACTGCGGTTGAAAGTCCAGTCGCTGCGGATCAAGGCGCGGGGCACCGACACCGTGCTGGACACGGTCACCGCGTCCTTTGGTGTCGCCTTCACTGAACCCGGCGACAACCTGGAAAGCTTGGTGACCCGCGCTGATGACGCGTTGTACCAGGCCAAGCGCAATGGCCGGAACCAGGTGCATACCTTGGAAAAAGACCCGGTAACCCCCTGAGTACCGGGCCTTCGTTGACACCTACTGACCGTCCACGCTGCGTGGCACTGCAAGGGCGTTGATGTCTCGCAGTGCCTCCGGTAGCAGCGCATCGGGAAAGCCCTGATACGACACCGGACGCAGGAAACGCTCAATGGACGTCATGCCCACCGAGGTGAAGCGGCTGTCCGATGATGCCGGAAACGGTCCCCCGTGGATGGTGGCGAAGGACACCTCCTGTGGGTGGGCAAACGCATTGACGACAATGCGACCGGTGCGACGCTCCAGTATCGGCAGCAAGCGCCGGGCCAGTTCGATGTCCGTCTGCTCGAGGTGCATGGCAGCGCTGAGCTGACCGCGAAGCGAGCGGGCGACGGCGAGCATTTGCGCCGCGTCCCTGACCTTCACCAACAACGCCGCCGGCCCGAACACTTCGTGCGCCAGTGCCGTCTCGCTGAGAAAATGCGCGCCATCGACTTCCAGCAACGCAGAGTGGCCATCCAGATCCCCATGGGCGGGCTCCCCCTCGGCCGCCAGTCGGGCGCCGGCGCGTTGCAGGTCGTCGAGGCCGCGGATGTAAGACGCATGAATGCCCGGCGTCAGCATCGGACGCGCACTTGCTTGGGCCACGCGCTTGGCCATCGCAGCGCGCAACGCGTCAAATCCGGTGCCTTCGATGGCGATCAGGATCGCCGGTTTGAGGCAGGCCTGACCGACATTGACCAGCATGCGCTCGGCGAAACCATCACCGATCTGCGAACCACGCCCGGCCAGCGCGTGGGGCAGGACGAATGTGGGGTTGACGCTGGTCATCTCGGTAAACACCGGAATCGGTTCCGGGCGCCGTTGCGCACGACGGTACAGCGCCATGCCACCTTGTTCCGAGCCGGTGAAGGTCACCGCCTTGATCAGCGGATGGTCGACCAGGGCTTCGCCAATCGCGTTGCCACTGCCGCGTACCATGGAGAACACACCTTCAGGCAGTCCGCTGTCCTGCACCGCCTGGCGGATGGCTCGGGCCTGAATTTCCGAGGCGCCCGGGTGGGCGTTGTGGGCCTTGACGATGACTGTTGCGCCAGAGGCCAATGCCGAAGCGGTGTCGCCACCGGCCACCGAGTAGCTGATGGGGAAGTTGCTCGCGCCAAAAATCGCTACCGGGCCGATGGCGATTTTCTGCAGTCGATGGTCCATGCGCGGGCGGGGTTGGCGATCAGGTTGCGCCGGGTCGATGGCCACTTGCAGGAAGCGCCCTTTGCGCACGACATCGGCGAACTGGCGGAACTGGGTGGCGGCTCTTGCGACTTCACCCTGCAGTTGCGCCTCGGGCAAACCGGTCTCCAGCGCTGCCCGTGCCGCGAGCTCTTTGCTGGCGGCATCGAGATGGTCGGCGATGCGTTCGAGGAACGCCGAGCGTTCGGCGAGCGAGGTATGGCTGTAGGCGTCAAAGGCCTCGTCGGCGAGGGTCGCGGCCCTGTCGACCTGCTCGACGCCGCCCAGGGCGAAATCCGGCTCGATGAGCTGGTTGGTCGCGGGGTTCAGCGCCTTCATGGTCCCTTCGGTGGCAGGGATTTCATGGGCGCCGATCAGCAGATTTCCGGTCAATTTCATCTTGTGCACCTTACTGCGCCAGCGTGGCGATGAGTTCGTCCGTCGTCACGATGGCGTGGGCGAACGTCGGGCCGTTGAGTTCATGGGCGGCGTGCATCATTTCCGGCTTGAATGCCGCAGTGGCGTCTCGCACCAGGGTGACGTGGTAGCCGAGTTCCTGAGCGTAACGGGCGGTGGCCTCAATGCAGGTGTTGGCCAGCAGGCCGACGATGATCACGTGGGTGACGCCCATTTGCTTCAAGCGGAAATCGAGGTCGGTGTTGGCGAAACCGCTCGATCCCCAGTGTTCGGAAACAACGATGTCACCGTCCTTTGGCGCGAAATCCGGGTGCCATTCACCGCCCCATTCCCCGCGTGCGAAGTGGTGCATGTGCTGGATCTTGCACTGGGAGGGGCTCGGGTGATCCCAGTTTTCGTAGTCGCCTTTTTCCCAGCGCCGGTGCGGTACGATGACCACCGGAATGTCGAGGGAGCGGACAGTACGATCGAGGGCGCGCAGGTTGTCGAGCAAGCCGACTTGCTCGGCAATCGGCTTGATCAAGGGGAAGACTTTGCCGCCCTCGGACAGAAAATCGTTGTAGGGGTCGACCAGCAGGTAAGCGGTCTGGCCAAGCGGGTAGGCAGCGTTCGACATGACAGTTCTCCAGGGAAGGGGTTGATCCGTGCCACGGGCTTGCCTTGGCATGTTGTAGATATGATAATCATAGTAAGTGTGAAAGAGGCAAGACCGTATGGCGATAAAAAAGAGTAGTCCTGAAACCCTGTGCCCGATTTCCCGGGCCGAATCGATCGTCGGAGATCGCTGGACCGTGCTGGTGCTCAGGGAATTGTTCATGCGCAGTCATCGCTTCGATGAGATCCAGGCGCAGACAGGTGGCACTCCCCAGATGGTCGCCGCACGCCTGAAAAGCCTGGAAGCCGACGGGCTGGTCGAACGTCGTGCCTACAGCGAACGGCCGCTGCGTCACGAGTACCACCTCACTGAAAAGGGGCAGGCCTTTTACTCGGTGATTCTTGCCTTGCGTGCCTGGGGGGAAACCTGGTGCAAATCGCAAGAGGAGGGCCTGGCGGTCCGATACACCCACCAGACCTGCGGGCAACCCGCCGGGCTCGGGCCGCTTTGCGAACATTGTGGCCAGCTGTTGCGCCGTGAAGAACTGATCAGTGAGCCGAGTGCCGCTTATGCCCTGGAGCGACAGGCGCGGCGTGATGCGTTCAAGGGCAGTCGTGCCGCGGAGCCCTCAACGAAAGTCGATAAGCTCGACTGAGCCTGGTCACTGCGGGTGACTATTCGTTCAGGTAATAGTGACCATCACCGATCTCAAGTTTTGTTGTTTGCCAAAAACAAGGAAAATCGCGCACATCCAAATGCTTCCCAGGAATTTGCGCGATGAAAATGTTGACCCGGCAAGCGCTCGTCGCATGCTTGCTGTTGTCCGGCTGTGCCTCGGCCCCGAACGCCCCGACGCTGACGTTGCAGACCAGGAAAGCTCCTGCGGATTACGCACACTGCGTATTACCGAAACTGCAGAACGACTCGCTGCAAGCCACCGTATCGGAGACCCAGCGCAGCTACCGGATCGTCGTGTCCAGCAAAGTCGCCGCGGACGATGTACTCGAGGCCTACAAGGACAAGGCATCGAATGGCGGCAAGGTGTTTTTGTACGAGCGCGCGCTGCTGGCTTCGACTTTCGGTCCTTCCCCACTCGAACGTGCCGCGCAGGAATGCCTTTAAGCCAGGTGCCGGTCGTTCCGTTTCCATGACATCTGCGCGCTCGTGCGGGCGCGTCTGATGGACCTGAATTGATGCCATGGGTATTGCCTTAAACGTTCGCGGGCGATGAGCGGATCAACGAATGCGACCTGTTCGAACTGTAAGCGACAAGGCCTCGAACTTTACCCACCTTTCTTCTGTCGACCCATCACCTGCCAGATCAGTGCGCTCCAGCGTGAGGGCCATGACGGATCGGGCACAACTATAAAAAGGTGATCGTGATGAGTTGTCTTATTTGTGCCGGCGTCGCACAGCGCATTCAGTGTCACGGCCCCTGGGAAGAGAGAGATTGCCCGGAGTGTGGCCGCTATCGCGTGTCCGATGAGCTCATCCTGACGCTGATGGAGCAGGGCCAGATTTTTGATGTCGGCAAAACCAGGGGCTGGCTTGATAGCAGGCGTGTGGGTGGTGCAGTTCCTTCCATCGAGATCCATGAAGCACTGCTGGTGCCTTGATGGAAGCAGGGGGCAGATCCCTGGTGCCTGTCCCCCGGCGCAACTGCGTCGCAGTCACCTGGTTTGTTGTAGAACAATGAGACAACTGGCGGCCTCAGAAGAACGTGATCTCGTAGCCGAATCGCGATGCGGCACTGACAATGTGCTGGCCCATGATCCGACGCGCCGCTTCCGCATCCCGGTCGATGAATGCCTGCACGAGGTCTTCATGCTCGCCGCGCGCTGCATGGGGAATATTGCTGAACACCGGACCCCGCCGTGCAAAGGTCATGGAGATCAGCGCTCGCATCGGTTCGAGCACCGTGCGGATCATTGTCTCGAGATAGTCGTTGCCTGACGCGGCAGCCACCGCCCGATGGAAGTCGAGGTCAGCGTTGACCGTGTCCAGAGTCGGTTCCCCTTCGTACTGCATTCGCAGCACCGCCGCCTGAATCGTTTTCAGCGCGTGGGGCGTCATATGCGATGCCGCCAGCGCAGCGGCCTGGCTTTCCAGTACAGCCCGTACTTCGAACATGTTGCGCATCGTATTGTCACCGTCCAGCAACGGCGTGCTTTCACGCGGCGCCAAAGGCTCCGGCGACTGGGCGGCGGCCGAGACGAATACGCCCACGCCCTGGCGCGACTGGATCAGTCCCTGGGCTCGAAGCGTGGCGATGCCTTCGCGCACCACATTCCTGCTGACGCCGAAGTTTTGCGAGAGAAACTGTTCGGTTGGAAGGCGGTCGCCTGGCCGCAGTCGGCCGGAGGCAATCTCTTCACTCAACGAGCGGGCGATGTGCTCAGCCAGATGAGGGCGCCGCGCCACGGGTTGCACATTCATTTCACTCATGCGGATTCATTCCTCTCACTTGTCTACTTAATCTACATCAGAAGACTTGTTCCTGACAGTTGAAACTGAATTTCATTATCGACATAAAACAAAATAACCAATAAAACCAATAGGTTAAATGTCGTTTGGATATGGGGTGTTCAAAAAGCAGGTGTTGTTCAGTTGAAGGACAACAGGATGTCTTGTACGTTGTCCTCAACCTGGCACGGGCGAAATCCAAAAAACACCGCGCCACCGTTGCAACCTGCTTGAGGCACCTTCTATGAAAATTGCCAGTATTGAAACCATTCCGCTGCGGATCCCCTTTACCACGGGAGGACGGTCGGCCGGCGGGGTATGGGGGCCGAAAGACCTTCAGATGGTCGATTCCCTCGTGGTCAAGATCACCACCGATGACGGTATCGTGGGCTGGGGCGAAACCTTCGGTTTTACCGCGATACCCGCCGTGAAAGTCGTGATCGACACTGTTCTTGCGCCCGAACTGATTGGCAGTGATGCCACTCGGCGCGAGAAGTTGCAGGGCGATCTGCAGAAGAAATTTCACGTCTTCGGTCGCAGCGGTGCGTTCATCTATGGGCTTTCGGCGATTGACATCGCGCTGTGGGATATCGCGGGCAAAGCGGCCGGCAGGCCGATCTACCAGCTGCTTGGCGGCAGTGAGGCCACTTCGCTGGCGGCCTATGCAAGCCTGATCCGCTATGCCGACCCTGAACTCATCCGCATCAACGTACAGCGTGCGGTCAACAGCGGTTTCCGCCACCTCAAGTTGCACGAGGTGGATGTCGAGGTCATCCGCGCCGCGTGCGAAGCCGCAGGTCCCGACGTGGAAATCACCCTCGACGTCAACGCCCCCTGGACGGTGCGCGAAGCGCTCGACATGACCGAGAAACTTCGCCCGTTGAATCTGCGCTGGATCGAAGAGCCGGTGTGGCCGCCGGAAAACTATTCGGGGCTGGCGACGGTGCGCAAGCAAGGCGGCATCCCGGTTGCAGCCGGTGAAAACGCGTCGACGCTGATGGACTTCCAGCACCTGCTTGAAGCCGGCGCGGTCGATTTCGTTCAGCCCAGCCCGGCCAAAATGGGCGGCATCACCGAACTGCAAAAAGTCTATGCGCTGGCTAACGCCCACGGCGTCACCGTGATGGTCCACGCCTTTTATGACGGCCCCGGCCTGCTGGCCGCCGTGCATGGCAGTGCGGCCCTGGGCGGTGCGAAATCCTTGGTCGAATGGCGTTACTTCGATCTCGAAGCGCAGCTGTATGGCGACGCCATCATTCCGCGTAACGGCCGCATCGACGTACCGCAAGGGCCGGGGCTCGGCATCGAGCCAGACCAGGACGTCATCCGGGACTACCGCTTCAAACCCTGACCACCCAAGCCGCCCGGTCTTTGCCGGGTGATCGCGGCCGACGCAACAGCCGTCGGCCGCGATCAGCGATGGCGACATTCTTGATAAAAATAAATACGAGGATTGCGGACATGTTAGACAGGATCGTAGGGCCCATTCTGCCCGTCGCCTTTGTGATCGCGCTGGGCTATATCGCCGGCAAGCGCGGACGGCTGACCCATTCGGACAGCCTGCTGATCAGCCGGCTGGTACTCGGCTGGATATTCCCGGCGCTGCTTTTTGTCGGGATGGCGAGCACGCCGCGTGAACAGCTCCTCGACTTCAAGTTCGTCGCGGCCACGTTCATCGGCATCATGGGCATGTACACGATAGCGCTGGCGATCGGCTGGTTCACCACTCGCAATCTCAAGGTTGCAACGCTCAAGGGCTTCGTCAACGGTTACCCGGACGCAGCTTTCATGGGCATCCCCATTCTCGCGACGATGTACGGCGCCGGCAGCATTTATTCGGTGCTCGTGCTGAACCTGGTCGCGAGTCTGGTGATGATCCCGCTGACGACCATGTTGCTCACCATTGCCGATGGAAAGGGCAGTGGTTCCCAGGCATTCGTGTCGAGCCTGTCGGGAGCGGTCCGCCGTCCGCTGATGTGGGCACCGGCCCTGGGCATTCTGATCTCGCTGCTGCAGGTCAAGATGCCACCGATTGCGGCGGAGTCCCTCACGCTTCTGGGCAAGGCGACGCCTGGCGTATCGCTGCTGTGCCTGGGTTTGATCATGTCGTCGGAGAAACTGAAAATGTCCGGTGAAGTGTGGGGCAACCTCGGGCTCAAGCTGTTCATTCACCCGGTGTTGATGTTCGCCGCCACGGTTTTGCTGGGCACGCACGGCCTTTACGCACAACAGATGATTCTGCTTTGTGCGCTTCCGTCGGCGACCATCCCGGCCATGTTCGCGAACCAGACCGGTGCTTATCAGAGTGAAGCCGCGACCTCCATTCTGGTCAGCACGGTGCTGTCGATCGTGACGTTTTCTGCGGCGATCTACCTGATCGATGGAGGGCTTGCCGCAGCCTGAGCATGCCCAACGGCTTGAACAGGTGTCGCCTTCACATATCGCAGCCTGCAGGAACGGCCGCAGGCTGCGGTCTTTTATGAATCCACGGCTGTTCCCTGTCGATCGCTTCTTCGACGTACGCGTAGAATGCGAGCGCCGTTGAGCACTAATGTGAGTTGTGACGGTCAATAAATCCCGCATGACCCTTCAGTGGTCATGCTGCTCGTAGCCGATCGGGTTCGTATCGGTATTTTGATCAAGGACAGTGAAAGCATGCTCGCCGCCATGTAACCGCAACAGTCTCCACCAGGTTCCGTGATACGGCACTCGCCGTACGCTTTCCCCGCCATTCCATTCGAAGAATCTAAAGCATGCACCTACGCAAAATTGCAGTTGGGCTGTCAGCCCTTGTTTTGCTCTCGACCGGGGCAGAAGCCCGCAGTCTGCTGGACTTCATCAAGCCGCCCGCCCAGCATCAGGAGCCGCAGTCCCGTTCCGGTTCGATCAGCCAGAGCGCGGCACTGGACCTCTACTCAAACAAACAGAAGCAACCGTCGTTCGATGGCTGCGCGGATCTGTTCCCGGCCTCCAGACCGATCAACCTGGCCACCGTGCCTTCCACCATGAACCCCCTGGCCCTGTGTTCCGACAATTTCGCGGTGCTGTACTCACAAACCAGCAAGACGCCGCTGGTGGTCGTAGAGCGTCTTAATGCCGCGCAGCTTCAGGATGCAAAAGGCGAGGAACGCACTAACCAGTTCTACCCGGACCCTCGTATCCCCAAGGGGGGGCGGGCAGAATTGAGCGATTACCGCAGCCAGCATCCGGCCGTGGACCGCGGTCATCAATCCCCGGCTGCCGATGCACCGAGCCCCAATGCAATGGCCCAGTCCTTCGCGCTGTCGAACATGGTTCCGCAAGACCCGACCAATAACCGCAAGATCTGGAGCAAGGTCGAGTCCGACGTCAGGAAGTTTGCCAAACGGGCCGACGGCAATGTCTTTGTCTTCACCGGACCGCTTTTCGACGCTGGCCACGCGACGATTGGCGACAACAAGGTCTGGGTGCCGACGCGCCTGTTCAAGCTGGTGTATGACGCATCGTCCAAGCGGGCCTGGGCTTACGTACTGCCCAACGCGGAAACCCGTATCGAGAGACCGATCGACTATGACGCTTTCGTGAAAAGCACCGGACTCAAGTTGCTGGGCAATCTGCCGGTCACGGGTTCAGTGGGGCGCAGTTGATGGCGTCGATTTGATGAGTGGCACCCCAAGGTTGCACGCAACCCAGGGGGGCTTCACATAGACCGGTATCTCGTGTCGTCTGCCCACCGGGCGGGCGACTCTAGCGCTTGATCAGGGATATCTTCGTCCCTTCGATACTGATCCCGGCCATCAATCCTTGTTGGTCGAAGATAAACGCGTAGGCGTCGTCCTTCAGCGTCGAGCTGGACAGGTTCTTCGCAACCCCTTCATCGACCACCACAACCGTCGGCCCTACGCCGATTTCCCAGCCCTTGGTTTCAGTGATGTATTTCAAGGCTTTGTCGTTCATCAGGAAAACCACATAGCCATAGGATTGGGCGCCCGCCTGCAGCCCCCACGAACCGCTGACGGAGTTGTAGTAATCCTCGACTTTCGTGCCCTTCATTAATACTCCCTCACCATAGCTGCCGCCGAATACAAGGCCCGCCTTGATGATTTTCGGGAAGACAAGCACGGCTTTGGCTTTGTGCGAGAGGGTCTCGGATAAGGGATTGGTCTTGTAGAGCGTCTGTAATGCTTGTCGAGAGTCGGTATTCAGATCTTCGGCGGTGGCCGCTCCCGCAGTGTTCAGGAGGCTTGTCGATGCCAATGAGGCTGTCGCGAGGACCATCGACAGGAAGAAGCGCATTGATTGAGTCATTTGCGTACTCCGATAAGGGAGCAAGGGACGAGAGTGGCGATCAGCACCTGCCTCAGACAGGAACGGAACCCACTGAAAATATCCGGCGCACCCTAAAGTGTGTGAATCGCAAGCGTCGCTGTGGAGGCCGGAGGCCTTGATCAGTCGCGATGCCATCATTTGTTGTGACCACTGTGCGAGAGCCGGGTTCGCCGTTGACCGGCACTTTCGTTCGATGGCGGGCTTGGCTTTCAACCAGCGAAAGGGGAAAAGCGATTGGAAAGGTGTGCGTCACCATTTTTTAACAAAGTATGAACAACTGCTGTGATTTATTGGGAGGGTAGTTCGAGCTTTATTAACCCCCCCTGATCGACCCTGGCCAGTGAGTTCCTGATTGAAACGCACAACGACTCCATCGCTGTCTGCAAAACGCTTGGTACTCCGAAGGATTGTGCGCTGCGCAGGCATCGCCATCGTTATTTTATTGGCCGGTGGCGGTTATTGGCTCTACACCCCGCCATCGCCCTTTGTTCCGTTGTCAGGTCTGGAACCCTCCGCTGTGTCGATGATCGCGTTAGGCGATCAAGGCAGCGGAAACATGCAGCAGTGGCGGGTCGGGCAGGCCATGGAACAGGTTGCGGCCAGAGAAGGGCGCCTGGACATGGTGGTGCTGCTGGGCGACAACTTCTACGGCAAGGCATTGACCAGTACCCATGACCTGAGCTGGCAAATCAAATTCGAGCGGGTCTATTGGGGACACTGGCTCAGTCACGTGCCGTTCTACGCGGTCCTGGGCAACCACGATTACCCGGTGTCACAGAAGGTCGAAATCGAATACGGCCAACAACACAAGGGGTCGGGTCGCTGGCAAATGCCGATGAACTTTTACACCAAGGATTTCGGTAGCGTCGATGGGCGTCCGTTGGTGCGAATGGTGTTCCTCGATACGTCGGCGCCACGTGAAAGCC
>Ga0302214_1000256_pt1 | contig 13478 bp, 14 predicted proteins | sample II_Fen_N1_3_FD_194584 | JGI IMG/M metagenome (GOLD analysis project Ga0302214, IMG submission 194584) | Peat permafrost microbial communities from Stordalen Mire near Abisko, Sweden - II_Fen_N1_3 | ecosystem: Environmental > Terrestrial > Soil > Wetlands > Permafrost | place: Sweden: Abisko... | reverse complement strand
TCCAGCACACTGGCAGGCAAAGAGTGACCGCCGCCCATCGGGTCTTCAGCGTAACTGTTCAACACCAGACAAATCGCTTCGGCATGCACAGGATTGGTATAGCTGGCTTGCAGTACTAGTATTTCCACGGAATCCATTTCCATCCTCGTTTGCAGTAGCCCCAGCGCGTTGTTCGCGCTGGAAGGCCGGGTGAAGATATCGTGGGCGCCGCTGCAAATCAAAGGATCGCAGGCTCAATGCCCCCAAATCAAAGCCTCGGCCCAGCCCAATTCGGCAAAATCCCCGGCCCGCAGATGCGATTCGCCGACACAGAAAAACTCATCCAGCTGTGGCGGCTTGACTGAAGTAGCGCTGAGCATCCCGTGGACCTGACCGCGATGGTGAATCTGGTGCTCGAACAGGTGCGACAACAGGCGCAGGCGACTCTCGTACTGTGGCGTGTCTCGGGCGATGGTCACGGTCCTGCTCAGGTCCGCATCGCGCATTTGCTCGCAGTAGGCGATCAAGCGTCGATCGACATGGGATTGCTCACGCCTGAGGTCGGCGGCCAGGGTGTGCGGCTCGTCGTCCTTGAAAAAAACGTAGCAGTCGGGGTGCGGCTCATCGCCGCGCAATTCGCGCTCAAGGGCATCCACATAAAACCAGTCACAGGTCAGGATATGGTTGAGGGTCGCGCGGAGACTGGGAAAGAAACTGGTGCGCGGCGCCGCCAGCTCATCCTGGCTCAACTGGCACCAGGCCTTGGCCAGTCGATGGTTGGCCCAGGCGTTCTGGTAGGCCATGGTCAGCAAATGGTGTGACAGCGGTTGATTCATCTTCACGCCTCCTGGTTGTCACGCCTCGGCGAAGCGTTGCAGCTGCATCTCCTGCAGGCGACTGAGGGTGCGGCGGAACGGGAACTCCAGATAGCCCTGGGTGTAGAGCGAGTCCATGGGCACCTGCGCTTCGAGGTACAGCGGCACCTTGCGGTCGTAGCACTCGTCCACCAGGGCGATGAACCGGCGCACGCCATCATCATGCACCGACAACTGCGGCAACTCGCGATCGCCGGCCACCACTCGCTCGACCCCATCCTCAGTGCCACGGGCTATGCGCCCTTCGCGTTTTTGAGCGCTGAGATTGGGTACATCGCTCAACAGAATAGCGCTGTAGGTGTCACACAGGGCCATGAAATCCATGGCGGAAAACGGCTGTTCACAGAGGTCGGCGTAACGACACCAGACGACGCCCCGGCTGGCCTGGACCACATTGAGCGAGCGGTAGCCAACCTGAATCGGAGCGTTGGAAACCGCCTGACCGACGGTCAACGCCTTGAACACATCGCCAAGGGCACTCGATTGTCCGGGCGTGGCCACCCAATAACGCTGCAAGCCCTGCCCCGGATGCAGGCGATGGTCTTCCCCGCCATCCACCGCAATCACCTGCATGTGCTGCTTGATCGCCGCAATGGCGGGCAGGAAACGGTCGCGATTGAAGCCGTCGGCGTACAACTGGTCGGGCGGCAGGTTGGAGGTGCAGACCACCACCACGCCCTGCTCGAACATGACCTGAAACAAGCGCCCGAGAATGATGGCGTCACCGATGTCATTGACGAACAGTTCGTCGAAGCACAGCACCCGCACCTCGTCGGCCAGCTCCCGAGCCAGTGCCTTCAAGGGGTCGGCAGTGCCGGTCAGTTGAAACGAACGCTGATGCACCCAGCCCATGAAGTGGTGGAAGTGCTGGCGCCGGGCCGGCACCCGCAGGTGTTGGTAAAACTGGTCCATTAACCAGGTTTTACCACGCCCGACCGGGCCCCAGAGGTACACGCCCATGATCGGCGCCCGACCTTCATGCAAGGCTTCGTGGCACTTTTGCAACGCCCAGACGGCATGTTCCTGGGCTTCGTCCTGGACGAAACCCTTTTGTTCTATGGCGTGTTGCCAGGCGCTGAGGGGCGAGTCGACATTCATGCGCGGCAGTATGCCACTCGTCAGCGTTGTCTTCACTGAAATGTCTCAGAGGATTCTGCATCGGGGAAAAGCACCTTGACGAAATATATGATACGAATCATATTTAATAAATGTTGACTGACATTTAATAATTGCGTCCCTCAGGAGTCTTCCTAATGCATTACAACGTCTTCGGTCGTAAAACAGGCTTGCGGGTATCCGAGCTGGCGTTGGGTGCCGGCAATTTCGGCACCGGTTGGGGCCATGGCGCCGAGCGCGATGAAGCCAAGGGCATTTTCGATGGCTACCTGGAGGCTGGCGGCAATTTCATCGACACCGCCAACGGCTACCAGGCCGGGCAGTCGGAAGCCATGCTCAGCGAATTCATTGCTGCGGAACGCGACCATCTGGTCGTCGCCAGCAAATACACCCTGGGCACGACCCCGGCCGCAGGCATCGCCCACACCGGCAACAACCGCAAGAACATGGTGCGCGCCGTCGAAGAGAGCCTGAAACGGCTGAAAACCGACCACCTTGACCTGTTCTGGGCGCACATGAGTGACGGCATCACGCCCATGGAAGAGATCCTGCGCGGCTTCGACGATCTGGTACGGGCCGGCAAGATCCATTACGCCGGGCTGTCGAATTTCCCGGCATGGCGCATCGCCCGCGCCGACTTGCTGGCTGAAGTGCGCGGGTTCTCGCCCATTGCGGCGATTCAGGTCGAATACAGCCTGGCCGAACGCACGGCGGAGCGCGAGCAACTGCCCATGGCCGAAGCGCTTGGGCTGGCAGCTACCCTGTGGTCACCGCTGGGCGGCGGGTTTCTCACAGGCAAATACCGCACCAACGACGGTGACAACCGCGCCGCGAAACTCGGCATGCTGATTCACGCCGAAAAAAGTCAACGTGAAACCGCCCTGCTCGATGCCTTACTGGCCGTCGCCTCGGAACTGGGAGCCAGCCCGACTCACGTGGCCATCGCCTGGCTCATGGAAAAGGCCAAGCGCTCAACCACGGCGCTGATCCCGATTCTGGGCTCGCGTACCCGCGCCCAACTGGATGCAACTTTGGGTGCGTTGAATGTGCAGCTAAATGCCGAGCATCTGGTGCGACTCGACGAAGTCAGCGATGTGCCGAAGGGCGTGCCCCACGAAACCCTCGCGGGCTCGGCATCGCGGTTCAGCGGGGGCAACATCCAGCCCCCCCATAATCCCCGTGGCCTGACACACCGCCATCGCGAGCAAGCTCGCTCGCGCAGGTTTTTCGGTCGTTCGCCCATTCCGGCTACACCTACCAACCCTGCGGGAGCGTGGCTTGTCGGGTCGCCGCATCGCAGCGATGGCGTCAGCACCTTCAACCGCTACGTCGCCTGACGCACCGCTCCCAATTCCCGGGGCGCGTTCAGCGGTCGACCTTGTGCCTGGCCGCGTACAAACACAGCATTTCCATGGCCAGGGTCGCGGCCGCCAGCGAGGTGATGTCGGCGCTGTCATAGGCCGGCGCTACTTCCACCACGTCCATGCCCACCAGGTTGATCCCGCGCAAGCCGCCGAGAATCTCCAGCGCCTGCACCGTGCTCAAACCGCCGCACACCGGCGTCCCGGTCCCCGGAGCGAAGGCCGGGTCGAGGCAGTCGATGTCGAACGTCAGGTACACCGGGTGGTCGCCGACCCGCGAGCGGATGGCTTCGACGATCGCGTCCACGCCACGCCGATGCACTTGCCGTGCATCCAGCACTTCAAAGCCCTGGTGATCGTCGTTGGTGGTGCGCAAACCGATCTGCACCGACCGCGAAGGATCGACCAGCCCCTCCTTGGCGGCGTGCCAGAACATGGTGCCATGGTCGATGCGCTTGCCCTCCTCGTCCGGCCAGGTGTCGCTATGGGCGTCGAAGTGAATCAGCGACAGCGCGCCGTGCTTGCGGGCATGGGCCTTGAGCAGCGGATAGGTGATGAAATGATCGCCGCCGAAGGTCAGCATCGCACTGCCGGCATTGAGGATGTGTTCGGCATGGGCTTCGATGCATTCCGGCGTCGACTGCGGCGATCCGTAATCGAAGTCGCAATCGCCAAAGTCAACCACAGCCAGATGATCGAACGGGTCGAAGGTCCACGGCCAGTGGCGTTCCCAGGCGATCCCGGTAGACGCGGCACGGATGCCCCGTGGTCCGAAGCGGGCTCCAGGGCGGTTACTGGTGGCCGTGTCGAACGGCACACCACTGACCGCGACGTCGACACCGCGTAAATCGCGACTGTAGCGACGACGCATGAAACTGGTGATACCGGCGTAGGTACTTTCGGCGGCAGTGCCGTAAAGGCTGTCACGGGTGATGGCTTGGTCGTTCTGTGCTGGGACGTCCATTGAAGGTTCCTTGTTATTGGCGGCTACGGAAAGCGGTCCACATACGAGTGCGCTGACGCATGTCCTTGAGGCTCATGCTGCGGTCGGCGTACAGGCGGTCACGAATGTCGGCGGGCGGATAGATGTCCGGATCGGTGCGCACCGCCTCATCCACCAGCGGCGTGGCCGCCTGGTTGGCCGTGGCGAAGAACAGCGTGTTGGTCAATGAGGCGACGGACTCGGGGCGCAACATGAACTCGATGAACTGGCGGGCGGCTTCGGGGTGTGGTGCATCCTTGGGGATCGCCAGGTTGTCTTGCCAGACGAGGGTGCCTTCCTTGGGAATCCGGTAAGCGATTTCGTACGGCTTGTTGGCCTTGCGCGCCTGATCCGCGGCCATGCTGGCATCGCCGTTGTAAGCCAGTGCCAGGCAGATGCTGCCGTTGGCCAGGTCGTTGATCTGCCGCCCGCTGGCGACGTACAACACCGATGGCTGCAATTGATGCAACAACGCCTGCGCCGCATCCAGCTCATTCTTGTCGGTGCTGTAGGGGTCTTTGCCCAGGTAGTGCAAGGCCAGGCCGATCACTTCCTGCGGCGAATCAATGATCGCGACGCCACAGTCCTTGAGCTGGCTGGCGTATTCCGGTTTGAAGAGCAGATCCAGGCTGTTGAGCGGCACGTTCGGCAGGCGCTTGCGCACGGCTTCGACATTCATTCCCAGCCCCAGGGTGCCCCAGGTGTAGGGCACGCCATATTGATTGCCGGGATCGACCGCGGCGAGTTTCTCCAACAGGTCCGGATCAAGATTCGCGTAGCCCTTGAGGCCTTCATGGGGAATCGCTTTCAGCGCGCCCGCCGCCAGACCACGCGCCAGTACGCTGGACGACGGCACGACCACGTCATAGCCGCTGCCACCGGTGAGCAACTTGGTTTCGAGTACCTCCGGTGCGTCGAAGGTGTCGTAGCGCACATGAATGCCGGTTTCCTGCTCGAAACGTTGCAAGGTTTCGGGGGCAACGTAATCGGCCCAGCTGTAGAGATTGACGACTTTGTCTTCAGCCTGGACCGAGGCGGCCACGGCCAGGAGCAACGCGGGTAAACACAGCTTGAACTTGGGAGCCATGACGAACACCTGTCAAGAGGAAGTGACTGCAGGATGCGTCGTCGGATACATTGGTGAAATATCAAGTTTATTAACCTGACATTACCCAGGAGTAATGTTTGATGCTCGGTCAACTCCACGATCTGGACCTGCAACTGCTGCGCCTTTTCGTCAGCGTGGTGGATTGCGGCGGCTTCAGCGCGGCCCAGGGCGAACTGGGCTTGAGCCAGTCAAGCATCAGCCAGCAAATGGCCAAGCTGGAGACCCGGCTCGGCTATCGCCTGTGCAGTCGTGGCAAGGGCGGATTCAAGATCACGCCCAAGGGCGAACAGTTGCTCTCGGCCACCAAGGCTTTGTTCGAATCCATCGAAGCGTTCCGCCATCAATCCAACGGCGTGGCCGGAAGATTGATCGGCGAGGTGCGCCTGGGCCTGTCCGAAGCGCTGGATCAATCGGTCCTGCAACACGTGGCCGGCGCGATCCGGCGTTTCCGTGAGCGAGACGAATCGGTGCGCATCGAGTTGATCAGCGCGATGCCCGGCGAAATGGAGCGCTTGTTGCTGCAACAGCGACTGGACCTGGCCATCGGCTACTTCTCCCGGGCACAAAGCGCTTTCGACTACCGCGAGCTGTTCAGCGAAACCCAGCACCTGTATTGCGCCCCCGGTCATCCGCTGTTCAACAACGACGCGCCGGATGATCAGGCATTGCAGGCCTGCGACCGGGTCGATCATCCCTACCGCTTCCTGCGCAGCGACGAACCGTTCCAGGGAAAATTGTGTTCGGCGCGCTCGGAGCAGGTCGAAGGCACCCTCGCCTTTATCCTGTCCGGCAAGCATGTCGGGTATCTGCCCAGCCACTTCGCCCGAAGCTGGGAAGACAAAGGCTTGCTGCGAGTCGTCCGCCGTGAAGGCATGAGCTTCGATGTAGCGTTTCACCTGGCCCGCCATCGCGCCCTGGTCCCGGGGGATGCGCAGAAGGCGTTCGAAGAGGATTTGCTCGCGGCGTTTGCCTGAATCTAGCGAATACCCCTGTGGGCGAGCTTGCTCGCGATGACGGCGTGTCATACATCATTTACGTTGGTTGACTCACCGCTATCGCGAGCAGGCTCGCTCCCACAGGTTGTGCGGGGTTTCGGGGGCTTTGCTCGCCACAAAAGGGGCTTTCTGGCATCCTGCGCCTCCATTTTCTGACCCGGCCCGCCTCCTGGCTTGCACAACCCCATGACTGCTTCTGAAAAACCGCCTGCCCCGCGCCACAACGACCTGATCTATGGCCTCAACGATCGCCCGCATCTGACCGCCACCGTCTTCGCCGCCCTGCAACATGTGCTGGCCAGTTTCGTCGGCATCATCACCCCGACGCTGATCATGGGCAGCGCCCTGGGCCTGCAAAGCGAAATCCCTTACCTGATCAGCATGGCCCTGTTCGTCTCGGGCCTGGGCACCTTCGTTCAGGCGCGGCGATTCGGACCGGTAGGTTCCGGCCTGCTGTGCCTGCAAGGCACCAGTTTTTCGTTCATCAGCGTCATCCTCAGCGCCGGCTTCATGGTCAAGGCCCGAGGGGGCGGCACCGATGAAATCCTCTCGACGATTTTCGGCGTGTGCTTTTTCGCCGCGTTCATCGAAGTGGTGTTGAGCCAGTTCATCGGCAAACTGCGCATGCTGATCACCCCGGTGGTGACCGGCACGATCATCACGCTCATGGGGCTGTCGCTGATCAAGGTCGCCATGACCGACATCGCCGGCGGTTTCGGCGCCAGCGACCTGGGTGCAGCCAGCCACCTGGGCCTGGCCGCGCTGGTGCTCGGGACGATCGTGGTGCTGAACCGGGTTGATGTGCCGTTCCTGCGTCTTGGCGCCATTGTCATTGGCCTGACCCTGGGCTACGGGGTCGCCTGGCTGTTGGGCCACGTCGACTTCGCCAGCCTGCCCGCCGTGCCGCTGATGAGCGTGCCGGTACCGTTCAAATACGGGTTTTCGTTCGATTGGGTGGCGTTCGTGCCGGTGGCGGTGATTTTCCTGGTGTCGCCACTGGAAGCGGCGGGTGATCTGACGGCCAACTCGATGATTTCCCGGCAGCCGGTCAAAGGCCCGGTGTATATCCGCCGCATCAAGTCCGGGCTGTTGGCCGACGGCCTCAACTCGGCCATGGCGGCGGTGTTCAACAGCATGCCGATGGTGACCTTCGCGCAGAACAACGGCGTGATTCAGCTCACCGGCGTGGCCAGCCGTTACGTGGCGTTTTTCATTGCCGGCCTGTTGGTGCTGCTGGGGTTGTTCCCGATGATCGGCGCGGTGCTGCAACTGATGCCCAAACCGGTGCTCGGCGGCGCCGAGCTGGTGATGTTCGGCACGGTGGCGGTGGCCGGTATCAAGATCCTCGCCGAAGCCGGACTGCACCGGCGCAACATGCTGATCGTGGCGATTTCCCTGGGCATGGGCCTCGGCGTGGCGGCAGTGCCACAAGTCCTGCGTGAACTGCCCCAGGCCCTGCACAACATTTTCGAGTCGCCCATCACCGTCGGCGCGCTGTGCGCTATCGTTCTGAATATCTTCCTGCCTGAAGAGTTCATCGAGCTGGAAGAGGACGAGTTCGACCCCGAGGCCTCGGTACTGCAAGTGATGCAGAATCCCGATGTCTCGCCCCGGGGTGAACCCCAAACGCCTGCGGGTGTCGCACAGTTGAACCGCTAGATCGCGCTCAAGGGCTGAGTCGCTGGTGGTTCAGCCCTTTTCTCCACGAGAGCACGTCAATGCGCAGTGTCCAAGCGGTCCTTCTTTCCCTCCTGATGCTCTGCCTGAGCGCCTGTAGCTCGTTCCCCAACAGCGATCCGCTGAACGTCAACGTCGTCGGCATCCAGCCGCTGCAAGGCCAGGACATGGAAGTTCGTTTCGCCGTGAAGATCCGCGTGCAGAACCCCAATGGCACCAACGTCAACTACAACGGCGTGGCACTGGACCTGGAAATCAACGGTCAACCCTTCGCCTCCGGGGTCAGCGATCAGTCCGGTTCAATTTCGCGCTATTCCGAGACCGTGTTGACCGTGCCGGTCAGCGTGTCGGCCTTCTCGGTGCTGCGGCAGACCATTGGGTTGAGCCAGGTACAAACCCTGAACAATCTGCCCTACGTCCTGCGCGGCAAGTTGGCCGGTGGCCTGTTCGGCACCACGCGTTTCGTGGACAGTGGCAAACTCAGCCTGCCGGGGCCGATGACCGGCAGCCGGTAAGCACGATTTCAAGGAGCGATAAAGAACATGGAATCCACCCCCACGCTTTCCACAGAGCGCCTGATTCTGCGTCCGCTGGAACTGGCCGATGCCGAAGCCATCCAGCAACAATTCCCGCACTGGGAAGTGGTGCGCTACCTGAACGTCTTGGTGCCATGGCCCTATCCCGCCGATGGAGCGTTCATTTACTTGCGAAACATCGCCCTGCCGGCAATCGCCCGGGGCGAGGAATGGCATTGGTCGATCCGTTTGAAGTCGGCCCCCGGGCAATTGATCGGCAATATCAGCCTGATGAATGAACAGGACAACAACCGCGGATTCTGGCTTGGACCGCAATGGCAAGGTCAGGGACTAATGACCGAAGCAACTGAGGCGGTGACCCGGTACTGGTTTGAAACCCTGGGTCGTGACGTGTTGCGCGTGCCCAAAGCGGCGCCGAATATTGCTTCGCGCAAACTTTCCGAGCGTACCGGCATGCGCCTCATCCACACCGAGGTGGGCGATTTTGTGGGCGGACGATTTCCGAAAGATGTCTGGGAAATCACCCGCACCGAGTGGCTCGAGCAACGCTGACTCATCATTTCCTCGGCGAATGAACACCGACACTTGTAACGCCGCCACTCAAATGTAGGAGCGAGCTTGCTTGCGATAGCGTTGGAACAGTCAACAAACGTGTTGGATGCGCCTCCGTGATCGCGAGCAAGCTCGCTCCTGCAGGAGCTATGCGCTGAATTTCACACCGGGTCTGGCCCGTTCATCCACCGTCAACTCGAATACATCCGGACGCGCATAGTGGCCCACCACGTCGTAGTCGTAACGGGCGCGGACCAGATCATCGGTGTCGATTTCAGCCGTGAGCAAACCTGGCCCGTCACGTAACGGTCCGGCCAGAATGTCGCCCATGGGACCGACGATCACGCTGCCACCGGCAATCAGCGGTCGCTGCGCCGGCCAGTTGGCGATGTCCACGCCCAGGGCTTGCGGCGAATCCTGGACCTGGCAGGCGCTGACCACAAAGCAGCGGCCCTCATGGGCAATATGGCGCATGCTGACCTGCCACATCTCCCGTTCGTCCACGGTCGGCGCGCACCATACTTCAATGCCTTTGGCGTACATCGCAGTGCGCAGCAACGGCATCATGTTTTCCCAGCACACCACCGCACCAATCCGCCCGACCTGGCTGTCGATCACCGGCAGGGTCGAACCATCGCCCTTGCCCCAGATCAGGCGCTCGGTGCCGGTGGGCATCAGTTTGCGGTGCTTGGCGACCAACCCGGCCTGCGGGTCGAAGTACAGCGCGGTGCAGTACAAGGTGCTGCCAGCACGCTCGATCACGCCGATGACCAGGTTGGCGCCCGTGCGCGCCGACAATCCGGCCAGCGCTTCCGTCTCCACCCCAGGTACATCAATGGCGTTGGCGAAATAGCGGGCGAAGGTTTCGCGGCCCTCGGGCAATCTGTAGCCCAATTGCGTGCCAAAGCTCTCACCTTTCGGATAACCGCCCAGCAAGGCTTCGGGCATCACCACCAGCGCAGCGGCGGATTCGATGATTGCGTTTTCATACGACAGGATCTGTTCCAGGGTTTCGCCCTTGCCACCGGGCAAGGCGCCAATTTGCAGGGCGGCAACAATTAATTTGGGCATCGCGGTCACTCCATTCACATCAGGTGTTGCTGATTCTCCGGCCTCACGCAATCATGAATAAAGCCCCATTCACTGCTGAATGATATGAATCAAATGAATATCACCGACGTCGACCTCAACTTGCTCAAAGTCTTCGAAGCCCTGCATGAGGAGTCCAGCGCCAGTCGCGCCGCCCTGCGCCTGGGCGTCACGCAATCGGCAGTCAGTGCGGCGTTGCGCCGGCTGCGCGAGGTGTATGGCGATCCGCTTTTCGTGCGCACCGGTCGTGGCCTCGCGCCAACGCTCAAAGCCAATCAATTGAAACCGGTGGTCAGCGATGCGCTGAACAAATGCCGGCAGAGCCTGGCCATGGTCGACCCGACGGCCAACCATTACGACGGGCGCGCCGTGACGGTGGGCATGTCCGATGATTTCGAGATTGCCTACGGCCGACGGTTGATCGAGGAAATTGCCCGCAGCGCAGCAAAACTGCGCCTGATCTTTCGCCAGACTCACAGCCAGATCGTCGCGCAGGCGCTTATGGACCGCAGCATCGATCTGGCGATTACCGCCGGCGGGTTTGCCGAACGCTTGCTCAGTCGTCAGGTGCTGGGTGAAGGAAGCTACCTGTGCCTGGTCGATCCACTCAGCCTGGTCGAGGGCCAGCAGCACATCAGTCTTGAGGAGTTCGTGGCCCGCGAACACATTCTGGTGTCGTCGGGTGGATTCATCGGGATCACCGACGAAGGCCTGGCGGCGGTCGGTTTGAGCCGGCGGGTCTGTGCCTCGACCACGCATTTTGCGGCATTGCCGCATCTGCTCAAGGGCAGTCAGGCGGTGGCGACCATCCCGGCCCACGCTGCCCGAAGCATCGCGGCGCTCACAGGGCTGGCGCTGCTGCCCTGCCCTTTGGCGCTACCGCGCTACCCGATCGAACTGGGCTGGCGTACCAGCACCCAGCTCGATCCGGTGGTGCTGAAAGTGCGTGAAGCGATCGTCGCGAGTTTTGCCTAGGCGTTACTTATTGGCCGCCATCAGGCGATTGACTTCACTGCGCACCATATTCGAGAACTCCGGCGGCGACATGCCATCCAGTTCGGCGCGGACCCACTCGGCCCATTTGCCTTTGCGTTTGGCGCGCTCGCCAAACAACCGCGCGGCTTCGCCCTTGGCTTTGCCCAGGTTGGTTTGCCAGAGTTCGAACAGACGTGATTTCTCATCTTCAAGCGCAGCGCGCTCGGCAAGGGGTTTGTCGGCCAGATTGAAGCTCATGGGAATTTCCTGCTGCGTAAAATAGGCGACATCTTACACTGTAGGATGAATCGTCCTGCGCCGGATTTTTGCAGGATCAAGTCCGTGGGAAAAGTCGCTGCAACTTTTTCAATCGCGGCGCACTCCATTGTTCACTGTCCACTTACCTGCAAGGAGTCCTTAAATGGCCCGGAAAACCGCCGCACAAGTCGCCGAAGATCAAATCAAGGATCAGGCATTCAGTGAGTTATCGGCGCTGATAGAAGAGTCGGAGAAGCTGCTGAAAAGCAGTGCCTCACTGGTGGGAGAGGAAGCCGAGACGCTACGCGGGCAGATTGCCCAGAAACTCCAGCTGGCCCGGGACTCGGTCACCAGTGTGCGTGATCGGGCCAAACCTGCGGTCGACGCCACCGAAACCTACATTGGCGGCCATCCATGGCAAACCGTTGCGGTTTCTGCCGGGTTTGGCCTGGTGGTCGGGTTGCTGCTGGCCCGCCGCTGAATTCCGGTCACCCTTGAACCTGTAGGAGCGGCCTTGCTCGCGATGGCGGCGGCACATTCAACATCGATGTGCCTGCTCTACCGCTATCGTCGGAACGCCGCCCGGAGCAAGCTCGCTCCTACATTGATCGGGGGTGTTATTCCAGGATCAAAGCCCCGCCAGTTTCCGCAGATTGGCCAGTGTCTGCTCATCCAGGGCAATACCCGCCGTCGCCGATTTCGCGCGTTGCTGATGACGCCGATCACCCGGCAAGCGCTTCAAACCCACCCCGTGCATCTGCCGCACCAACTCCTGGCTGCGCTCGGCGAAGCTCTGGCCCGCCGCCTTGGAAGGATCGATCACGATCAGCAATTGCCCGGTCCATGGGGTCTTGGCGCCGGGATGGTTGTTCCAGTCGAACTCGAAAGAAAAATTGCCTCCGGTCAGGGCCGCCGCCAACAACTCCACCATCATCGACAGCGCCGAGCCCTTGTGCCCGCCGAACGGCAGCAACGCGCCACCTTCGAGGATCGCCTTCGGATCCTGGGTCGGCTGACCAAGGCTGTCCACGCCCATGCCGGGTGGCAACCGCTCACCCTTGCGCGCGGCAATCTGCACGTCACCATGGGCAATGGCACTGGTGGCCAGGTCAAAGACAATCGGATCACCGTCGGCCCGCGGCGCCGCAAAGGCGATCGGGTTGGTGCCAAACAACGGTCGGTCGGCGCCATGCGGGACGACGCACGTCATGCTGTTGACCACACTGAGCGCTACCAGCCCCTCATAAGCGAACGGCTCGACGTCGGGCCACAACGCGCCGAAATGGTGGGAATTGCGGATCGCCAGTACCGCGATGCCGGCACTGCGGGCTTTTTCCACCAGCAAGGCCCGTGCGGCGGCGAGGGCCGGTTGCGCGAAGCCGTTGTCGGCGTCGACCCGGACAAACCCCGAAGCCACATCCTCGACCACCGGTACGGCCTTGCCGTTTACCCAACCGCTCTGCAGCGTCGAGACGTATCCCGGCATCCGGAACACCCCATGACTGTGCGCGCCGTCGCGCTCGGCGCCCGCGCAGTTCTCCGCCAGCACCCGAGCGACCTCGGCCGAGGTGCCATGACGCTGGAATATCTTCTCAAGCAACGCTGTCAGCTCATCGAGGGACAGGTTTTGCGAGACAACAGTAGACACTTGATCGTGTGGCGCAGACATCTGAAGCTCCAGACTAATTTTTGGAGGGGGCAACAGCGTATATAGACCGCCGATTAACAACGCGGGGCGAGCGACCTGTCAACTTTTAGATGAGGCCGTGGCATCCATCACCCGATCACAATGGCCAGTGCCAGTAGCCGATCGTCCTCGGTGGCACTGTTGAGGCGCTGTTCAAGTTGGCTTTTCAGCGTGACAAGACTGTCGAACTTCTTGATGCCGTCGTAAGGGGTGTAAAGGATCAACCCGTTGTCATCCCGTTGCCCGGCACGTCCGCCCCACAGGCCTGAGTGACACGAACAGGCGCAG
>Ga0302214_1000251_pt1 | contig 13692 bp, 11 predicted proteins | sample II_Fen_N1_3_FD_194584 | JGI IMG/M metagenome (GOLD analysis project Ga0302214, IMG submission 194584) | Peat permafrost microbial communities from Stordalen Mire near Abisko, Sweden - II_Fen_N1_3 | ecosystem: Environmental > Terrestrial > Soil > Wetlands > Permafrost | place: Sweden: Abisko... | reverse complement strand
AGTTGAATGGCCGATCGGCAGGCGCCGTTGCGGCTAATGCCTGCTCAGATGCAGAAACGCGAGTCGGAACCGCAAAGCGTTTTCGGCGTGAATGAATGGTCAGGCCGCGTCCTCGCGGCACTTTCCAGTGGAATGCATGGCCCGATCAAACCCGGAAATTCCGGTAGGCCTCAAGCTATCGGGATCAGCTCTCAGAGGGCGTGCTTGAGTCGACACTGGCTTCGGCAGCCAGCTTCAAGCGGTCGGCTTTACTGATGTATTTGTTCTTTTTTACCGGTGCCAGTTTGGCGCTCGCCTTTTTGGCCTTGGCCTTGAATAACTGCTTTAGTTTCTTTTGACGATTCATGTTTTCTACTCGGTTTACAGTTGCCGAATGATATCAGCTAAAGATACTCAGCCAGGACACTGTGGAGCGCACCGAGTGCATAACGTCGGAAACAGGTGGTGTGCAACTGGCCTTGGGTAAACACGATTCGTAGACCCTCGGCCTGTCTCAGGCACCTGGGTCATCTACACGACCGGGGCGCCTGTACGGGTACGAGGATCTGAAGGTTGAGTAGAAGGCTCAGGCGCCCCGGGGCGCCTTGGAACCTGATGTCAAATAAGTCAGAAGTGCCGCCAGCAACAGCACCGCTGCGCTCGCCACGAAAGTGCTCTGATAGCCATGGCGGTCGAACAGCAAGCCGCCAACGGTCGAGCCCAAAGCGATGGCCAACTGAATCACCGCCACCATCAGGCCACCTCCGGCCTCGGCATTCCTGGGCAGGACTTGCGCTATCCAACTCCACCAGCCGACAGGCGCCGCCGTAGCCACGAGTCCCCAGAATCCGAGCAACATGACAATGGCAACGACCGAGGCGCCAAAGGGGATCAGCGCCAAGGCGATCACAGCCATCAGTAAGGGAATGGTCGCGAGTGTCCGGAACAGGCCGCGCCTCAGGAACGAACCGACCATCAGGGTGCCGATAAAGCCCGCTGCGCCCATCACGAACAAGATCAACGACAGCGTAGAGACATCAACCATCGTCACTGTTTCGAGGAACGGCCGCAGATAGGTAAACAACACGAACTGCCCCATGAAAAAAGCAGCACAGGCGGCCATGCCCAACGCCACGGCACGGTGCCTTAACAGTCTGAAGACATTGGCGGAGCCCGACGTGCGCTCACCCGCCTCCATGACCGGCAGACTGGTCCACAGCCAAACCAGGGCGATCGCCGCTACAGGTACCAGAGAGAAGAAAGCACCGCGCCAGCCAATGACCGCCCCCAGGTAGCTGCCCAGCGGTGCGGCGATCACAGTCGCCAACGCGTTACCACCGTTGAAGATGGCCAAGGCCTTGGGCACCTGGCTGGCGGGCACCAGGCGCATGGCCGTTGCAGCGGACAGGGACCAAAAACCACCGATGACCACACCAATGAGCGCACGGCCAACCATGTATGTCTGATAGTCAGGCGCCATTGCGACCACGACACCGGATACAGCCATCATCCCGGTCAGGGCCAACAACAGCGTCTTGCGGTTGAGGGCTCCAGCCAACCAGGGGATCGACAGGCTGGTCAGTACCGCGAACGCGCCGGAGATCGTGATGCCCTGCCCGGCCAGCCCTTCGGTGACATGCAGATCATCGGCCATCGGCGTCAGCAGGCTGACAGGCATGAATTCCGAAGCGATCAACGCGAAAACGCAGAGCGTCATTGCAAACACCCCGCTCCAGTACGCGGGTTGTTCATGGGCCTCAGGTATCGGGATAACAGTGGCCATCGAGGCCTCGCTTTCATTCATATTCATGACTGGCATGGTGAGGCAAGGACTTTCCAGCGACTAGCTAATGAATACTTAATAAAGCTATAAGTACAACTAATCAATGGAATCAAGGGCAGTGGCGATATGGTCAGAAGGAACCTCAACGATTTACTGTCCTTTGTCACCGTGGCGCGAGAAGGGAGTTTCACCCGCGCCGCCTCGCTGCTGGGTGTGACCCAATCGGCGCTGAGTCAGGCGATCAGCGGCCTGGAAGCGCGCCTTCAGATCAGGTTACTGACACGTACCACGCGCAGCGTCTCGCCTACGGTCGCTGGCGAGCGGCTGTTGCAGGCCATCGGCCACCGCTTCGATGAAATCGAAGCGGAACTGGATGTACTGACAGAACTGCGCGACAAGCCAGCCGGCCTGGTACGCATCACCTGCGGCGATCACGTCCTGCGCAAAACCCTGCTGCCCAAGCTCACCCCATTGCTGCACCAATACCCGGATATCAAGGTCGAGTTCGACGTCGATTACGGTTTCAGAGACATCGTGGCGGATCGCTTTGATGCCGGGGTTCGGTTGGGCGACACCATCGATAAGGACATGATTGCCGTGCCCATAGGACCACCGTTACGAATGGCTGTGGTTGCCACACCCGCCTACTTTGCCACCCGTGCCATTCCGAAAAACCCACGGGACTTGATGGACCATAACTGTATCAACCAGCGCATGCAGACATCCGGCGGGCTTTACGTATGGGACTTTGAGCGGCGCGACAAGCAATTGAACGTGCGCGTCAACGGACAACTGACGTTCAACACCTCTGTCCACATCGTGGAGGCGGCGCTGGCGGGACTGGGCATTGCCTACCTGCCCGAAGAGGAATTTTCACCCCATCTTCAGGAAGGCAGGCTGATGCGAGTACTGGAAGACTGGTGCCCCCCGTTCGCTGGATACTATTTGTACTACCCCAGCCGACGGCAACCCTCTCCGGCGTTTTCGCTTGTTTCCAATGCGCTGCGCGAGGGCGTCTAAAGGCGCAAAAGCCCGGTTTGCCTGAATGACCGTGGAACATTCAGGCCTCGCTTAGAGGTGCAGCCAGGCCAGTGAACCCAACATGACGCCAACACCGGCGGCCCCGAACGAGACCCGCTTGAGCCATTCCTTACGCGTCAGCAAGGTAATGGCCGCCAGCGAAATGGCTATCTGGATCGCCGTCATTGCCTGGGCCCAGCGATGATGCTGATGCAGCACCAGCTCTGACTTTTCGTCCCACTCGCGTGCCCCTTGCTCGAGTACTTCGGCCTTCTTGCGCGCCTCCTCTTTCTGCTCCCCGTAGCGCCGCGCCTCAGCGGCATAGTGGGCGGAATCCAGCCCTGGGAGATGGCTCGCCAGCTCCGACAGGTTCTGCCGGCTGGACTTGGCCTGGTAGTAATTCCACTCGTTGGCGGCTTCGGTCTTCTGGATGGCGGCGTTGTTTTTGTCCATGGCCGCCTCACTCTCCGTTGAGCCGGCCTGATAGCTCATCATGGCGCCGACGGTCGCCATGATCGCCGTCATCACCGCAATCCTGCTGGCAAAGCTGTCGCCTCGTGCATGCGCATGATGGGTGGTGTGCTCAATATGTTGCTCGTGTGGGCTTGGAACTTCGAACTCTTCGGGCATGGGTGTCGATCTGGGAGGAGTGAGTGGTGGTGGACAGGCAGCGTATTGCCCTTGATTTCTGCAGGCACAGATCACGGGCCGTGAGGGCTCGATTCTATTGAAAAAGCAGTCCTCTTGTCTGAACCGCGGCAAACATCTTTTCAAATAGCTGCCGCCCTGAATGGCAGCTTCACGTCACTCACAAAACACCCTGTGGAAACGGTTGTCCCGATGGCGACGTATTCGCCTGCAAAAACGTCATCAACGCCCCCGCCGCTGAGAGGGTTCAAACAGTCCGGTCATCTGGTGCGTCATTGCAAAGACTTTGCATCCGGCCAGTCATTCGCATCGAATCTGAGGATGATGCTGCGTAGTCATGACTGGCAAAAAACGCCCCGACCGACCTTCGGCCTTCCTACAACCGTTGACGGTTTCGCTGCTGCTTCACCTTATACATCTGGCGATCTGCCAGCTTGGTGGCCTCGTCCACCGTCACGCTGCCCGGTATCACTGCCACGACCCCGACACTCGCGCCGGTATATTGAATATCACCAACACCGTCACCCAGCGCATATCGCCCTATCGTCGCCCGGGACAGGCGATCCTGAAGTAGCTCGGCGGCATGTTGCCTGTCGTTTGCCGGGGCCGAGTGCTCGCACGGTGTGCCCAAGGCGATCACGATGAACTCATCTCCTCCCGTACGCCCGATGATGTCGCTGGCTCTGAGGCCATGCTGCAGTTGGGCGGCCACACCGCGCAGTAGCTGGTCTCCAGCCAGGTGGCCGTGGGTATCGTTGATGGACTTGAAGCCATCCAGATCGATGACCCCCATCAGGATGTACTTGTTCTCCCGCTGGGCCAGGGCGAACAGGCGCGCGGCATCGTTCAAAATGGCACGCCGGTTGGACAGGCCGGTTAGCGGATCTGTCAGGGCCAGTTTGGTCAATTCGGCGTTGGCGGCCTGGAGCCGCTCAACAAGCAGCCCTCGTTCAAGGGAATACCCCAGCAACCCTGAGAGCAGCATCAGCAAGGGTTCCACTTCAGCAGAGCAAGTCACTTGATCCGAGCTGGCGGCACATACCGTCCCCAGCACCTGGCCATCCTGGGATCTGATGGGCGCGCTCACGTAAGTTCTGATACCCAGGGCCGCGGCAGCCTGCGAATCACTCCAACAGTCGGCAACGTTATCCGAGTACATGCGATTCTCGTCCAGCGCCCGCTTGCACAGGGTATCTGTCCAAGGCACCACCAGCCCTTCGGGAATCACCATCTCACCGACGTTGCGTGCGAACTCGATACGCTGGACACCCTCGTCGGTATCAATGGTCGTCAGGTAGGTCGACTCCATACCGGTTACCTGGCTGAGCAGGGCCAGCAAGGGACGCGTCAGCTGCTCAAGGGTTTGGGCTTTGGGAATGGTATCGGAGAGAAGGGAAAGAATCTGATCCATTTGGGCTTGCCAATAACTAAGTGGTTCTCCAGTTATCGGCTAACAGGCGGATTACTGAACATTGCAGGGTTTCACCCAACAGAATGAGACTGTTAGCGTGCTCGCTCATTCAGACGGACCTGAAGTTTTCGCAACGGGGTCATGTCGACTAAACGTGTTTTCACGCATGGCCCGCGAGTATTTTGTATTCAACGGTTCTTTTCCCATTGGTCATGACTCATCGCCAAGCGAAAGCCGAGATGCGACATGGAATTCATAGGGTCTGCGCCCTGCCTGGCACTGGTTCGAAAACTCGTGCAGTAACTGTCGCTACACAGAAAAGATCCGCCTCGGATGACACGCTGCGGTGCATGGGCCGTCACCCCAAGTTCGGGGTCATAGCTGTCGGAAGGCCCCACCGGGTTTACCGCTGCTTCGCCCGCCGGTTGACGCTTGAGCCCAACGCTAAACGCGTCGGCACGATACCAGTCGGCGACCCATTGCCAAACATTCCCGGACATGTCGTAGAGTCCATAGGCGTTAGGTCGATAACTGCCAACCGGCTTGGTGCCAATTTTGAATGTGTTACTGGGTCCGGTCACGGGAAACGGCTGTATTTCATCCCAGGTATTCGCCATCTTTTCTCCCCCAGGTGAGAAGTCATTCCCCCATGCATAATTCGCTTGTTCCAGCCCGCCTCTTGCGGCGTACTCCCATTCAGCCTCTGTAAGCAGGCGCTTGTGCGCCCATGCGGCGTACGCCTGCACATCTTCACGTGAAACCTGAACAACAGGATGGGTTTCCTTGCCCTCGATTGTACTGTCTGGCCCCAGCGGGTGACGCCAGTCGGCCCCCGGGACAAATGCCCACCACTGGCTGAAATCATTAAGTGGGATTGGCCTGTCTGTGCCGACAAAAACCAATGCGCCGGGCACCAGGTCGCTGTCATCTGGCTCAGGCGTACCCGGCGGCAGTTGGACTTTCAGATCTTCCCATCGGGGTTTGCGCTCGGCGGTGGTGACGTAATGCGTTTGAGCGATGAACCGGGCGAAATCGGCATTGGTGACGTCGTAGCGGTCGATCCAATACCCGTCGAGTCGTACCTTGTGCGCCGGCCCCTCATTGGGGCGAGCCTGTTTATGATCGCTCCCCATCAAAAACTCGCCACCAGGAAGCCAGACCATTTCCAAGGGGCCATTCTTTCCATCACCCAGCGTCAACGGCTCGGGGCCGCGAATGTGCCGGTAACCCGCAAACGCCACGCAAGCCAACACGATCCCGGCGCAGACGATGGTGATACCGAAACGCCGTTTCCTGACGAGCATTTGCGCTCCTCCTCATATCAGTCTGCGGATTTTGCTGAACCTGATGAGTATCAAGATCAGGTATAGACACCACGCCTCCAAAGTCAACGGCACCCGAGCGGTCCATGAGTTGGACTGGCAAGCGACGAAAACGGTTCTACACTCGGAACTTGGGGTTTCGGGGGGTTACAGGAGCTGGCCATGGCCATTGCAAACTGGACTCAATCAAATTGGCTGCACAACGGGCTTGGTGCAGGGCTGGCCTTTGCCATGCTGACTTGTGCCAATGCAGCACCACAGGAAGTCAACGGCACGCCCGGTTCACCCAGTGCAACCACGACCATCGACGGCAGATACCTACCCAACCCTCCCCCTGCGTTTGGCGGCGTCATCAACCTCGACGCCACGACCTCCACGCCCTACTGGTCCCCGACCGTCGTGCCTCCCAAAAATGCGCCGAACGTCTTGTTGATCATCACTGACGACGTCGGCTTCGGTGCACCCAGTACGTTTGGCGGTCTCATCCCGACGCCGAGTATGGATCGCGTCGCGGCAGCCGGATTGCGCTTCACGCAATTCAATTCGACGGCACTGTGCTCACCCACACGTGCAGCCTTGATTACCGGACGCAATCACCACTCCGTCGGTTTCGGCGTCATCTCGGAAATTTCGACGGGGTATCCCGGTTACAACAGTGTCATCACCAAGGACAAGGTGACCATTGGCAAAATTCTCAAGGACAACGGCTATGCAACGTCGTGGTTTGGAAAAAACCACAACACGCCGTCATTCCAGATCAGTCAGGCCGGTCCGTTTGATCAGTGGCCCATTGGTATGGGCTTTGATTATTTCTTCGGGTTCATGGGCGGCGAAACCAGCCAGTGGCAACCGGGCAATTTGATGCGCAACACCACACCCATCCATCCTTACATCGGCAAACCGGGGTGGAACCTGATCACCGCGATGGCGGATGACGCCGTTGGCTATGTCAATGAATTGAATGCGCTCGATCCGAAGAAACCATTCTTTCTTTACTACGCGCCCGGCGGTACCCACGCGCCGCATCACCCGACGCCCGAATGGGTCGACAAGTTCAAGGGCAAGTTCGACATGGGGTGGAATGCTGCGCGCGAACAGATCTTCGCCAATCAGAAGCGGCTTGGCGTTATCCCGCCGACTGCCAAGCTCACACCGTGGCCGGATTCACTGAAAAAATGGGACGAACTTTCGGCGGACGAGAAAAAACTGTATGCCCACCAGATGGAAGTCTATGCGGCCTATCTCGCGTACACCGATCACGAAATCGGTCGGGTGATCCAGGCGATTGATGACATGGGCAAGCTCGATAACACGCTGATTATCTACATCAGTGGTGACAACGGCGGTAGCGCAGAAGGCACCCCTAACGGCACACCAAACGAGATGACCACGTTCAACGGAATCGACGTGCCGGTTGCCGAACAAATGAAGTACCTGGATGCCTGGGGGTCGGACCAGACCTATCCACACATGGCCGTGGGTTGGACCTGGGCCATGGACACCCCCTTCAAGTGGACCAAGCAAATTGCGTCGCATTTTGGCGGCACCCGCCAGGGCATGGCCATCTCCTGGCCGAACCGGATCAAAGAGGCCGGCGGTATCCGTAACCAGTTCCACCACGTCATTGACATTGAGCCGACGATTCTTGAAGCCACCGGCATTGATGCACCGCTCCAGGTAGACGGCATTGCGCAAAAGCCCATCGAAGGCACGAGCATGGCTTACCTCTTCGACAAGCAGAATGCCGAAAAGCCTTCTACACGCACCACGCAGTATTTCGAGATGTTTGGAATGCGCGCGCTTTATCACGAAGGCTGGATGGCATCGACGACGCCCTACCGCGCACCTTGGGACATTACTTCTCAGCCACCCAAGGACATCGTCAATGGCGTCAAATGGGAGCTGTACGACATCACCAAGGACTGGACGCAGAATGACGACATCGCCGCCGCCAACCCTGCAAAACTCAAGGAACTGCAGGATCTGTTCTGGGTGGAAGCGAACAAATATCAGGTGCTGCCGCTCGACGCTTCCGCATTTACGCGCGTCATTGCACAAAGGCCGAGCATCGTGGCCGGACGTACCGAGTTCGAATACCTTTCGCCGGTGACGGGCATTCTTCCAGGCAACGAGCCCAGCGTGTTGAACAAGTCCTACCTCATTACGGCTGACATCACTGTTCCGGAAAACGGCGGCGACGGTGTCCTGGTGACCGACGGCGGGCGCTTTGGGGGTTACGCGCTGTACCTCCTGAAAGGTAAGCCGATCTTCAACTACAACCTTGAAGGCGTTGCGCGATTCCGCTGGGAAGGGACCGAGGCGCTCACCCCCGGAAAGCACAGCATCAGCTTTGATTTCAAATATGCCGGGCCTGGATTCGGTAAAGGCGGCACCGGCGTGCTATCGGTGGATGGCAAGCAACTGACCAGTCAGACGATCCCCCACAGCGTTCCATTCGTCTTCGGTGTGGATGAAAGTTTCGATGTGGGTTCCGACACCGGCACCCCCGTCGATGACAAGGATTATCAGGTACCGTTTGCATTCACCGGTTCACTGCACAAACTCACCGTCAAGCTCGAACCAACGCAGTTGAATGTCGCGGGCAAGGAAGCCGTTCAAAACAAGGTCGGCACCAAAGACTAGGGAACAGCACGCGGATCAACTCGCACGAGATGATCCGCGATTGACCTGCGACAGGCGCCTTAGTAACCATCGGAACGAATTAGCCTGTTGCAACGGTTCCTGAGGGTCCGCTTCACACCCTGAGGAAGCGTCAGCCCCGCTCTGGCTCACCAGGACCACCGAGCAATCGGATTCTCCAGACAGTGCGCAAGGCTCACATCTAATGAATATTTTCTCCAGGCCGGCAAGAGGATCGCAGCTGGCTGCTGTCTACTGTGCAAGAGATGTGTTTATCTTCAAGAATTAGGGACACAGCTCAAAGATCAATGCAGGCAAACCATAGGTGTCGTGGGCCACACTCGAGCGCGGTGCCACCGCCTGCACCATTTCCCGTTGAGCCAAGCGCGTTGGGCAGGTGACCAAACCTGCCCAACGCAAACGACCTGACCAGACCTTCGTGAATCGCCTAACCCAAGGTGTTCAAACACACCACCTTGGGTTGAGTCATTTCCTCATAGGCAAAACGCACCCCTTCCCGGCCCAGGCTGCCGTACTTCGAACCGCCAAACGGCATCGCGTCGAAACGGTAGTCGGAAGAGTCGTTGATCATTACCCCTCCGGCTTCGATCCTCCGTGCGGCGCTCATCGCCGTCGCCAGGTCATTGGTGAATATCCCCGCATGCAAGCTGTATTCCGGTTCATTGGCCAGATCGATGGCTTCGTCGAACGATTCAAAGCACTGCAAGACCACCACCGGAGCGAAGACTTCATTGCGCCAGAGACGACTGGAGTGGTCGACGTTTTCCAGTACAGTCGCCGCGTAGCACGATCCCTGGCGTCGATGACCGCACAGTAAAGTCGCGCCCGCTTGCAACGCCTCGTTCACGACTTGCTCGGCATTTTGTGCCGCTTGCGCCGTAATCATCGGCCCGATATCGGTATCGGCCAGCATCGGGTCGCCGGCTACAAGCGCTCGGGCCTGACTGACGAAACGCTCCCGGAAGGCGTCATAAATCGACGCCTGAATCAGCAAGCGCTGAGTGCCAACGCAATTCTGCCCCGCCGCCCAGAAGGCACCGGACAGGCAACTCTCGACGGCAGCCTCAAGGTCGCAGTCACCCATGACAATCACCGGCGCATTGCCGCCCAGGTCCATGGCCAGTTTCTTCAGTCCGGCCGTGCGGGCGATCTGCTCACCGGTGACGAAGCCGCCGGTGAAGGAAATCATCCGCACGTCACGGGAGGCGACCAAAGCCTTGCCCAGCTCCGCGCCACCGGTGGCGACCGTCACCACTGTTTCAGGCAAGCCCGCCTCGACCAGACAGGACACCAGCTTGATGGCCGACAACGGCGCAAGCTCCGACGGCTTGAGAATCACCGCATTACCACCGGCGATGGCCGGACCGAGTTTGTGCGCCACCAGATTCAACGGATCGTTGTACGGCGTGATCGCGACGATCAGGCCCAAGGGCTCGCGGGAAAACCAGCCCTGACGCGATTCAGAGCCTTCATACGCGTCGAAAGGCACCACCTCGCCGGCATTGCGCTTGGCTTCCTCGGCCGACAACTTCAAGGTGTTGATGCAGCGCTTTACCTCTTTTTCCGCCTGCTTAAGCGTCTTTCCGGCCTCGGCGACAATCAGACGGGCAAACGCCCCGGCATCTCGCTCGATGTTGATAGCCGCTTGCTCGAGAATGCGCGCCCGCCGATGACGCGGCAGTGCGGCGCAGGCCCGGGCGCCCTGGCGCCCGCTCTCCAGCAATTGCGGAACCTGCGATGCGCAGACATTGGTTACGCTGCCGATGACGGTGCCGTCAAAGGGGTTCAAGACTTCAATGGGCGGCTCCACGATATCCAGGGCCAGGCGCGATAGTTTCACAGGCTTACTCCTGGTTGTGTGCACGGGTTTGATGGATGCTGATGATGTCCGACAGCAACGCGAACGCTGTTTCCGTGCGCCCGGCCCCCGGCCCCGAAACCGTCACGGCGCCAAGCAGCCCGGTGGTAAAAGACACGGCATTGGTCGCGCCGCAGACACTGGCCAACGGATGATCGTTGCTCAACAGACGTGGCTCGACACTGGCGCTGACGGAGCCGTCGGCATGACGTTGGGCCGCCCCGATCAGCTTCCAGCGAGCGCCGTCCTGCCGGGCCTTTTCGATGTCGCCAAGGCTGAGGGACGAAATACCGCTGCAAGTGACGTCGTTGACCGTGAGCCTGGCGTCCAGCAGTTCGTTGGCCAGGATCACCACCTTGAGGCGCACGTCATGCCCCTCGACATCGGCTGTCGGGTCGGCTTCGGCGTAACCCAGTTCCTGCGCCTTGGCGACGGCCTCTGCGAACCCGAGACCACCTTCCATGGAGGTGAGAACGAAGTTGGATGTGCCGTTGAGAATCCCTTCGAAACCGACCATGGAACTGCCCGCCAGCGCCTGCCTGGCCAGGCGAATGACTGGCGTGCCACTCATCACCGAACCTTCGTATTCAAAGGCGACGTTGTTGCGCCGGGCCAGTGCCTTGAGCTCGCTACCGTGCAAGGCAATGGGCCCCTTGTTGGTGGTCACGACATGTTTGCCACCCTCGAGCGCCCAACGGCAGAACGAAGTCGCCGGTTCACCGTCCACCGGGTTGGTAAAAGTGGCTTCAACAATAATGTCCGCTCCCGAATCCTTGATCACGGCTTCATTGAGGGCGGTGACTTCACCACCCGGCAGCTGCGCCAAGGCGCCTTTGGCGGCTGGCAATCGGGCCAGCACGCCGGCGTCCAATCCTTCACGGCCAACGACCGAACCGAGAAACAAGTCGGTCACGCCGACAATTTTCAGGGTGAAACCCAGCTCGGTTTTCCACTGTTCGTTACGTTCGGCAATCAGCTGAGCCAACGCCCGGTTCACACCGCCAAAGCCAACCAGCGCCAGTTTGTATTCAGTCATTTTGTTATGCCCCCTGATCCGGGTGATGGGTTGTTGGGGCCTAGGTTAGGGGTCAGGCCAGGGCAGTGAAATAGGCCAATTTGCTCTATTTTGTGGGCGTTTTGACCAGCGCCGGAGCAAAGTTTCAGGCATAAAAAAAGCCAACGCAGGTTGGCTTTTGGCAGCACGAGAAAAGGGCTATACGACCGACGACAATACGAAGGAGGTCACGGTGTTTTCCACGCCAGGCAATGCGGCAATTTCAGTCCAGACCTTGTGCACCCGTTGCGGGCTCGCCGCGCCGACCCGCAGCATCAAGTCGAACTCGCCGCTCATTACATCGCACTGGAGGACTTCCGGAATTTCCCGCAGCGCTTGCAGCACTTCTGCGCCGCGCATCCGGTCGTAGCGGTACACGAAAATCACCGCGTTGATGTCCGAGGCGGCTTGTCGCCCCTCGCCGGTTTTCACCGTATAGCCCTGTATGACACCGTCACGTTCAAGTCGCTCGATACGCTGACGCACGGCGTTGCGCGACAGGTTGACCTTGGCCGCCAACTCGGCGTGTGCAGCCCTGGCATTGAGCCGTAGCTGCGCGATGATGTGCTCATCGAGAGGGTCCAGAATTCGCTTCACTTGGCCTCCTGTTGCCGCGTCTTCACAGCGTGTTCAGCAACGCATGGATGGTATCGAGGTCGTCCGGCTCAATCCGGTAAAGCTGCGCGTGGCCTTGTGCCGCGACCTCGCGTTGCGGCACCGCCAGGCTGATGCCCAGTTCACCCAACAGCGCCGCTGACTTGGCCGGTGAAATTTCCCCCAGGGTCACCATCGGCGCGACCAGGCTTCGACGATACAACCTGGCCGCCAGGACGCCGGTGGCGGTATGCGGGTCGATGACGTAACCGGTGTCGCGATACAGCGAGGTGATTTCCTTCAGCGTCTGCTCATCACTGACCGCGTAGGAGTCGATGATCATCCGCGCCCGCAACCAGAACTCGTTGGCGATGACCATCTCGCCGCTGGACTCGAAACCCGCCATCAGGGCACTCACCGCCTGATCGTCATGCCCGTAGAGTTCCCACACAAAACGTTCCAGATTGGCAAAAACCGACAGGTCCATGGCCGGCGACAACGTCTTGTTGGCGCGCGATCGGCTGTAGTGGTTCTTTTGAAACAGCTGATGCAACGCGTCATTCTGGTTGGTCGCCACAATCACCTGGGTGATCGGCAGGCCCATTTTCTGCGCGATGTAGCCGGCATACACCTCGGCAAAACTCGCGGCCGGCACGCTGAAACCGATCGGTCGTTGACCGCCTCCCAGTTGCAACACCGCGTGAAAATAAAACACCAGTTGCGCCAGCACACTGACCCAATTGCTGGAGTTGAAACTGATCACCTCGTGCTGCGCACAGGGCCACTGTCGCAACAGCCGGGTGACAATGCTCTGGCACTCGTCGAAGCTGCCATTGACGGCAAACTGATGAACCCTCGGGTGTCCCGCTGCCTGCAGATGCCGGAGTTGGTCCTGGGGCACGCCCGCCTCCGGGTAAAACACCATCACGGCGGTTTCTTCGCAGTGCTTGAACGCTTCGATGGCCGCCAGCCCGGTATCGCCGTTGGTGGCACCGATCACCACCCCGCTACGCCCGCGTTTACGCAGAAAGTGCTGCACCAGCCGAGCCTGCAACTGAGCAGCGAAATCCTTCGAAGAGCGAGTCGGCCCGTGGAACAACTCCAACACCCACTCGTTTCGATCGACCTGATGCAAAGGTGCAAGGGAGCGATGACTGAACTGGCTGCCTGCCTCTTTCAACAAGCGCTTGAGGTCTGCCTCGGCGATCGCCTCACCCACAAACGGGCTGATCACTCTGTAGGCCAGCTCGTCATGGGACAAGATCGGTGCCTAAGGGCTGCTTTTTTTAATGGCTGTCCGGCGTGGGGGGCAGATCAATCGCGGGGGCAAGGTCGGGCAGCCAGGCGTGCAACGAAGCCGCG
>Ga0302214_1000250_pt1 | contig 13709 bp, 11 predicted proteins | sample II_Fen_N1_3_FD_194584 | JGI IMG/M metagenome (GOLD analysis project Ga0302214, IMG submission 194584) | Peat permafrost microbial communities from Stordalen Mire near Abisko, Sweden - II_Fen_N1_3 | ecosystem: Environmental > Terrestrial > Soil > Wetlands > Permafrost | place: Sweden: Abisko... | reverse complement strand
CTTCTCGCTGAAGGCGCGCACCGAGGCACCTGCGGCCGGGTCGCCCACAATCTCCCAGCTGGAGGTCAGGCGATGGAAGTTGGTGTCGGCGTCCGCAGCGGCGATGAAGGGAGGATGGGTGGTCACGACATCCACAAGTCCTTTGGATAGGGCCTCGAGCTGCTGCTTGGCCGGCATGATCTGCCAGTCGAGGGCGTCCTCGGGAATGCCGTTGCGCGCCAGCCATTCGTCGAAGTACCAGTCGCTGCAGGTGTTGCGGCTGGTGACGGCGATCTTGATCTTGCGGGTCTTGGCAAGCGCCTTGAGGCCTTCAATGCCAACGATGCCGCTTTTTTTCGAAACGTGGTAGACGATGTGGGGGTTGGCCTGGTCGTCCACCATGCCGTTGGCCACCGCCAAAATCTTAGCACCAGCAAGCCTAGCCTTGATGGTGGCGTTGGGATGCAGGCTGTTCACAGCGTCGACCTTGCCCGAAAGCACCGCCGGAACTTCGGTGCCGGGAGATAGAATGCCCACGTACTCGACCTTGAGCCCCTCTTCCTTCCAGAAGCCCTTGGCGTCGGCAATTTGGGTTTCCAGAGGGCCGGTGGGGGTGGCCAGATGCAGCACGAAGAGGCCGTCCTTGGTGTAGCGGGCCGCGTCCTTCTTGTGGCATCCGCCCAAGGGCAGCGCCAGCAGGACGGGAAAGACGAGCGACAGAAGTTTGCGTTTCATGAGTTCCTCAGAAGTGGTGTTTGAGTGATGAAGAACCCCTGCGGCTTGCCGGCCTGCAGGGGCGCAGTGCTATGGACGTTTCCCGGATCTCGGCGTGTGGTGGTGACAAAAACTGTCTAAGACGCTTTTCGTCACCCTTCGGCCTCCACGGTCTTCCAGGAATTGATGCGATTGCCGATGGCCAAGAGTCCGTAGTTGAGTCCCAGTCCCAAAAGGGCCATGGTCACGATGGAAGCGAACATGGTGGGAACCTTGAAGAGCTGCTCGCTGTCGAAGAGCAGGAAGCCAAGCCCCGAGCGGGCTCCGATCATCTCGGCGGCGATCAATACCAAGATGGAGTAGGTGGCGGCTAGACGGATTCCTAGGAAAATGGAGGGGAATGCGGCCGGGAAGATCACCTTGCTGAAGAGTTGCCAAGTGGTGGTGTTCATGGAACGGGCCGCCTTGACCAAAAGCGGATCGACTTCCTTGACGCCCAGGGCGGTGTTGAGCAGGATGGGCCACTGTACGGCCCAGAAGATGAGGAAGATCTTGGAAAATTCGCCGATGCCGAAGACCAGGATGAAGACGGGAAAGAGCGCCAGCACCGAGGTCTGACGGAAGATCTGCAGCAGCGGATCCAAGAAGTGTTCAAAGCGCGGGTACCATCCGAGCAGGAACCCAAGCGGAATGGAGAAGACCAGCGCCAGTCCAAAGCCGCTCAGGGAACGCTCCAGGCTGATGGCGATGTGGGTGAAGAGGGTGCCGTCCAGGATGATTTCCCAGAGCGCCACCGCCACCTTGGAAAAGGGCGGCAGATAAGTCGGGTTGAAAATTCCCAGGTGGGGAACGATCTCCCACAGCGCGAGAAAGGTGAGAATTCCGGGAAGCCCTTGGGCGAATTTTTTGAAGGACGCCTTGGTGCTCATCTCAAGCCTTCTTGTTCCAGGAATTGAGGTTGTCAATGGCGACCATGGCGTAGTTGACGGCAAGCCCCAAAAGTGAAAGCGAGATGATGCCGGCATACATCAGCGGGATCTCAAAGCGCGTCTGGCTGTCGTAGACCAGGTAGCCGAGTCCCTGATTGGCCCCGATCATCTCGGCGGCGATGAGAATCAAGATGGAGCTGGTGGCGGCTAGGCGGATGCCGGTGAAGATGGAGGGGAAGGCCGAGGGCAACACCACCTTGAAAAAGATCTGTAGGGTGCTGGCGTTCATGGAGCGGGCCGCCTTGAGAAGCAGCGGATCCACCGTCTTGACGCCTGTGACGGTGCTCAAGAGGATGGGCCACTGGGCGCCCCAGTAGATCAGGATGACCTTGGACGGCTCGCCGATGCCGAAGAGCAGGATGAAGACGGGAAAGAGCGCCATGGCGGCGGTCTGGCGGAATGTCTGCAGGATGGGGTCGCAGAAGCGCTCCACCGCAGGGAACCAGCCGATCAGGATCCCGAGCGGAATCGCCACTGCGTTGGCTAGCAAAAATCCTGCGGCCGAACGCTCGAAGCTGATGGCGGCGTGCTTGAAGAGCGTACCATCGCACACGATGCCCCAGAAGGTTGCGATCACCGTGGAGAAGGGAGGCAGAAAGGTGGCGTCGAAGAGGTCGAACTCGGTGGCTAGGCGCGGCACCACTTCCCAGGCGGCCAGGAAGAGCAGGATGCAGGGAAGGCCTTTGATGATCTTGAGGAGACGCCCTCCTAAGGCGTTCCCGAAGCCCCCGATCCTCGCCAAGGCTAAGGCCAAGGCGGGATGCGGGGCGATGACGGAAGTTGAAGGGAAAGCCTGTCGCGTTGCGCGCTGGATGCGTAGAAGCGCCGCGGGCTGTTCTTGGACGATCGTACTGCTGGACGACATGTTTCCCCTTTCCTCTTATTGGAAGTCGGCGAGGATCGTCGAGTAGATGTCCTCCACCAGACGCAGTCCGCCGGTGTATCCGACATAGGAGCGGTCGAAGACCAAGCGGTCGCTCACCGGCATGGAGACCGAGAGGGCGTAGCCGTTGACTTCCTTGGCTAGCACCCGTTCCCACGACGAGCCCAGGATGAGCGGGCGCGAGCGGAACTTGGTGGCGCGGATGTCTTCTTGGACTTCGCCGCCGTCGGGCGTGAACAAGACGTCCGCCGAAAGTCCTTCGCCCAGGTCCTGGAAGTTCTTCAGCACTTCCTCCTGGAGATCGGCGGGGGTGGCGTCCACGATGTACTGGCGGTTGGGGATGAGGGCTAGGTCGTTGACCAGGAACTTCGAGAGCGCCAGGGTGTAAGTGGCGTCGGCCACCACCGTGAAACGGCGCGGCAGGAAGCGGGTCTCAAGCAGCACCTCGGCGGCCCGCTCGATGTAGTGGTAGTAGTGGTCCTCGTTCTCGGCGATGACGGCTTCGATCTTCTTGGGATCGACGCCGGCGTATTCCCCGACGGTGCGCAGGAATTTGCCAGTTTCTGTCGGACCGATGGGAAGCGACGGATAGTGCAGAAAGGGCGTGCCAAAGTTCTCTTCCAGCTGCTTCACGGCCTTCAGTCCGACCCACGGGGAGACCAGCAGGTTGAACTCGGCGGCGGGAACTAGGTCCAGGGCGGGGATGCCGCGGTGGGGCCCGAAGATCACGTTGGGCGTGAGGCCGATGGAGCGCAAAAGGCCCGAGAGTTCGTCGTAGACGCCGGTCCAGAAGGGATCCTGGTAGGGGACCACGGCCCAGATGTTGACGAGGCCCTTGATTTTCTCGGGGGCTGGCTTCAGGTACTGGTCGATGATGGCTTCGAGCACCAGCTCGTGGCCCAGGAAGTTCGAGCCCTTGAAGCCGCCGGTCTCGGCCCAGACGATCTTATGCTCGTTTTGGAACTCGCGCACCACCTCGCCCACGTCGTCGCCGACGATGTCGGAGGTGCATCCTGTGAGCACCACGTAGAAGTCGAGGTCCAGCACCTTGAAGGCGTTCTCGATCACGGTGCGCAGCTTGTCGGTGGCTCCGAAGATGACATCCTTCTCGGTGGCGTTGGTGCAGGGGACGGTGTGTCCGCCGGCGTAGCCCGAGCCCTGGCCGCCGTTCTGCAGCCCCAAGGCGCCCCACAGTTTCTGTCCGCAGCCGGGGCCGGCGTGCAGGATGGGGATGGCCCGCTCGATGGCGAGCACCGACTGGAGTCCTCCCAGGGTGCAGACGTGGCGAACCTGGTCAATGATCTGGTTGTGGTTCGAAATGTTCTGAGCGGTGGGCATCTTAGAAGACCTCTTCTTGGAGGAAGGAGAAACTGTCCTGACCCAGCCACCACTCTGAGTAGGGGAGCTGGATGCGGCTGGCTAGGCGCTTGGCCAAAGCGCGGTTCGTGAGCTTGTCGACGAGGATGTTGCCGAAGTTGACGATGCCGTTGTAGCCGAAGGCGGTGAACTCGTCCACCACCATGTGGGTGGCGATGCCCATCTTGGTGGCCCACACCGAGGAGCCGCCGTGGCGGGTCACGTAGAGGTCGGGCTGGAGCTTATTGAGCAGGTTCACGATTTCGTAGTTCTGCTGGTCACCGACGCTGACCTTGAGACTGTCATCGATCTCGGCCAGGCGCTTGGTGGATTCGGGGACGTCGCCGTGGTCATAGTTCTGATCGAAGTGCCAGGTGGCGGTCCAGACGACATCGAGTCCCAGCTCTTCCAGTACGCGGGTGTAGTTGTGGCCGAAGCTCGGCCCCATGCCCACCACCACGCGCTTGCCCTTGAGCTTTGCGCGCAGTTCGGCAAGCTCCTCGCGGGTGCGCTCCTCTTCCTCGGCCAGGTGCTCTTCGACTTCCTTTTCTTTCCCGAGGAAGGTGCCGAGGTTGCGCATCCAGTTGATGTAGCCCTGGATGCCGTGCGGCTGCTCGGTCTTGATGTAGGGAACGCCGTAGTTCTGCTCCAGGCCGTTGCCGATGTAGCTGCCCAGGGTGCCGCAGATGCTCACGGTGGCGCGGGCTTCGGAGAGGCGTTTCAGTTCCTCGATGGTGGCGTACTGCAGTAGGAAGACCGGTTCGACGCCGAGCTTTTTGAAGGTGCGGATGATCTCGTTTCTGGCGCTGCCGCGGAAGTTCACGAAGTTGACCTTGTTGGTCTTCTCCACTTGGCGCGGCGGTTCCACGATCCCGAAGAGGACGGCGTGAAAGGCTGAATCGAACCCGGAAGCCCAAACCTTGCTGCGGAAGCCTTCGCAGAAGGCCGGCACCAGCGGGATGTCGAGCTGTGGCTTCAAGTCTTCCAAGGCGCCTTGGATGTCTTCGCCAATGATTCCCGAAACGCAGGAGGTGGTGACGAAGATGGCGTCGGGATGGTAGCGCTTGGCGGCTTGCAGGATGGTGTCCTTGAGCTTGTCGACGGCCCCGAACACGGTGTCGCGCTCCAGCAGGTTGGACGAGACGATGCGCACGTTGCTGTATTCCAAGCCCCGGATGCGGGCGCCGCTCTTCTTGTTGACGTTGGTGGCGACGGCGTCGGCGGCGCAACCGATGGCGCCGTGGTTAATTACCACCACGTTCTGGATGCTGGAAAGCTGCCCTTGGCAGCAGCCCGAGGCGCAAGCGCTGGCTTGGCTGAAGCAACGTTCGCGGTTCTGTACGCCGCAACCGCCGGCTTGGCTGTTGAGTTCCCCGATGGTCCCGACGTAGCCGGTGATGGCTCCCAGCCGGTTTTCTCGTGTGGGGACTTGGTTGTGTTTGATGTCGATCTCGCTCATGGCACCTCTTTCAGCGGAAATCCGCAGAAATTTACAAGTCTATCTGCAAGATAGGATAAATGGATAAGTTTAATATAGTTGCTCTATAGGGAAAGTCAATTGGTTCTTCGTTAAGCTGGCGGCGAGTTTTGCTTCAGTCGGTCACGAGGATGGTGCTATGCAGCATGCCGCACCAAGAGGAATACGCGAAGGTTCCCTTTTTGTTTGGAACGAAGCTCAAGGTGGTGGTGCCGGGGTGCAGACGCACGCGAAAGCCGAATTCCCGGCTGGTTATGGTGCTGGTGCAGCCATCCAATTGGCTCTTGTCGGCATGGATGCTCCACACCACGGGAATGCCTTGACGCACGGAGACCTTAGGAATCTCCCCCAGATGGACTTCGGTGTGCAACCGCTGAACGGCTCCAGAGCTTTGGGCCTGGATGGTCGTTCCGCTCGGAGCGGTCGCCGAAGGCAGGATCACCCCGGCCAGCACCAAGCCGCGGCTGACAAGGCCGATGCCCATGAATAACACCACCAGGGAAGACAGGCGAGTGGTCCATTGCAGGGCTTTGCCCGAAAGGAGATTCGCTACGGCTTGGACCAATAGCAGCAAGGGCACGGTTCCGGCCCAGAAGAGAACCATGGCCAAGCCGCCGCGGGCGGGATTGGCTTGACTGGCGGCGTAGATCAAGGCGATCTGAAGCGGAGCGCAGGGAAGCAATACTGAAAAGAGGCCAATGGGGAAGGGACCCCAGTTGCCGCCCAAGGTGAATCGCTCCAAAGCTATGATGTGGGGCAAGCGGACGCGTCGCAGCGCCGGAACCAGTCCGCTTCCTTGGAGGCCCCAGAAAAGCAGGAAAAGCCCCCCGACTAGCGGCACGGCGACCTGAAGTGTCGGGGAGAGCGATAGCCCTTGTCCAATCCAACCGCACAGGACGCCAGCCACCCCATAGGCAAGCAGGCGTCCCGCATGGTAAAGAAAGGATGCCTTCCAGCGCCCCTGGGTCCGCGCCGTCTCCCGGGCCTTTTCGCTCAAAGCAAAGCCACCGCACATGCCCAAGCAGTGCAGTGACGAGGCCAAACCCCATAGAAAAGTGGCCCCTACGGCTTGGCCGTCGGAAGCCAGCATCCGAGGTGAAAGAAAGAACGAGAGATCCATGGCTCATCTCACGGCGGATCGAACCGCCTTGGGCTTGAGCCGCTGAAAGCGCGGCTTGGTCCGCAGCTTGGCAAAGGCATCGTCAATCGGCCCGTCGAAGATGTCGGCGCGCAGGCCGCGATCCAAGATAGCCTGGATCGCGCCTGGGCCGATCTGGCGCGCCAGCACGAACTGGCAGTCGCCGATCACTTCCAGCACCTTGACGATTCCGCCGCCGCCACCGCAGGTGTCCCCGCAGTCGCAGTTGCCGTCGCCGCCAAGCTCCCGCACCTCGCCCAGGACCGGCTGGTCTTCGGGCGAGGCGAGGCGATAGACGTAGTAGCGAGGGGTCGAGGCGAAGTGCGAATCCACCGTCTTCCCATCGCTAGACGCCACCGCTACCAGGATCGCCGGAGCGTCCTCGGAGAGGCTCATTCCACGCCTTCGGGAAGCGCAAGCTTGCCGCAGGCATCGGCTCGGCAGCGAGCGCAGTGAGCCATCTGCGAGATGTACTTGCCGGCTTTTGCCCGCACCGAATGGATGAGTTCCGGAGTCGGCTCTGGCACCGTTCCAAAGGGCGTGGTCACCACCGGAATGAGCGGGATCACGTTTTGGATTTCGGCACCTTCCGCAGCGAAGAAGCGCGAGACGTCTTCTATATGTTGGTCGTTCACTCCAGGCACCAGCACGGTGTTGATCTTGACGATCAGGCCGTGGTTGATGATGCCGCGCACGCCTTCAATCTGGCGCTCCAGGAGGATCTTTCCGGCATCGGTGCCGCGGTAGGTCTTGCCCTCGTAGTACACCCAACCCACCATGCGTCCGCCGATCTCGGGATCGACGGCGTTCACCGTGACGGTGACATGGCTAGTCCCCACTTCGGCGATCTCGTCGACGTGATCGGGAAGCGCCAGTCCGTTGGTGGAAAGGCACAGGATCATGTCTTCGTGAAGGGCACGCACCTTGTGCAGGGTCTCGAAGGTCTGCTCCGGATTGGCCAGCGGATCGCCGGGGCCGGCAATGCCGACCACCGAGATCTCCTGACCTTGGCGCAGAATTTCCTCGAGCCATGCCACCGCCTCGTCGGGAGACTGGACGCTGGCCGAGACACCAGGACGGCTCTCATTGACGCAATCTGTCTTGCGATCGCAGTAGTTGCACTGGATGTTGCACTTGGGGGCCACCGGCAAATGGATGCGCCCCCAAGTCTTGGCGGCACGAGCTCCGAAACAGGGGTGCCGCGAAATGTCGACGATCCGGAAGAGCTCTGCCGCGCTGGTCATATGGCCTGTCCAGCCGTCTTGACCACGCCACTTTCCAGAGCCAGCAGCTCGTCGGCCCAGGTGGAGGCCCAGTCGCGCAAGGCGCTGATTTCCAGCGGCTGCGGAACCTGGGACTTCTCGTGCTCGGCGACGCGGCGGGCCAGCTCGGTGTAGACCTTGGCCTGCTCGGAATCGGGGGCGGCCTCGATCACGGTCTTGCCCTGCAGTTCGCTCTGGGTCACGGTGACCGAGCGCGGCACGTACTGGACCACCTTGGTCTTGGTGCGGGCGGCGAAGTCGTCCACGATCTGCTTGGAGTAGGGCTGGTTGATGGAGTTGGCGATGATGCCGCCCAAGAGTGCGCCCTTGGAGGCGGAGTACTTCTGGATGCCCTTGAACAGGTTGTTGGCGGCGTAGACGGCCATGAAGTCGGCCGAGGTCACCGTGAACACGTGCTCGGCGATGCCTTCGCGAATGGGCACGGCGAAGCCGCCGCACACCACGTCGCCCAGCACGTCGTAGATCACGTAGTCGAGGTCGAGTTCTTCAAAGATCTTGGCCTTCTTGAACAGTTCGACGGCGGTGATGATGCCGCGTCCGGCGCAGCCGACGCCGGGGGCCGGTCCGCCCGCCTCGACGCAGTAGACGCCGTTGAAGCCTTGGTGTAGCACGTCATGGGCGTTCACCACGGTCTTCTCGCGCAGGGTGTCCAGCACGGTTGGGATGTAGGTGCCGTCGCGCAGGGTGTTGGTGGAGTCGGACTTCGGGTCGCAACCAAACTGCAGCACCTTGTAGCCGGCCACCGAAAGGGCGGCGCTCAGGTTGGAGGTCGTGGTGCTCTTGCCGATGCCACCTTTGCCGTAGATTGCGATCTGCTTGATCTTCTTTGCCATGTTCTTCTTTCTCGAAGGATGGTGATTCACCCTGTGACAGGTGTGGGATGGGACGACGCGCTACTGTCGTCCTGTTTCGGAGAGACGAAGGCCTGACGACAGATTCCGACAAACCTCTGTCTCGTCTTTTTGATTAGGCGGCGATGTCCGCGTCGATCGGGTCGGTCTCGGCGGGAATCGGGGCTTGGCGGATGTATTTGAACGGGTCGGCTTGGTACCAGGATTCCTTGTAGGGAAGCGCTTCCGTCTCGCCCAAAGTGCGGTAGTAGCTGGGGTTCTTGAGGACGCGTGCTAAGCGGTTGGCAATCTCGAAGATGCCCTTGTAGCCCAGGTAGTTGTTGAGCGGCCCGAAGATGGGCAGCACCGGAATGCCGAGCTTGGCGCTCCAGACGTTGCCACCCACGTGGCCCACGTAGATGTCGGGGTTGGCGCGCTTCACGAGGTTTACCTGCTCAAAAGGTTGGCTGGTCGCCACGTTGACCGGCAGGTCGTCGGGCAAATCCTGGAAAAGCACATCGCCGTACTTGTCGTAGTGGTGGGCGCGCACGCCGATCAGCTCCATCTCCAGGTCGTTCTGGAAAAGAATGGCTTGGGCTCCGGCGCGGATCTCGCCGGCGCTCACGTAGACACGCTTTCCCTTGAGCGCCTGTTTGAGCGGTTCCAAAGCCTTTTTGAGTTCGGCTTCCTCGGCGGCCACCAAGCGCTCGGCCTGGTCGCGGATGCCGAAGAAGTCGGCGATCTCGAAAAGCCACTTGCGGATGTGATCGGTGCCGATGGGGATGGTGCTCAGGATGTACGGAACGTTCCAGATTTCCTTGAGATGGCTCACGAAGTAGTCGTCGTGAGTGGCGCAGATGCTCACGCACAGGGCGGCGTCCTTGGCGCGCACGAAGCGGTCGGGAGGCGCGAAGCAGGGAAGAATGTTGACTTCCAGGTTGAGCGCCTTCAGGAGCCGTACCAGCTCGTCCTCGTCCACGCGGCTCATGGAGCCCACGTTGAGCAGGTTGACGGTGCGCTTCCTCTTTTCCTCGTAGGCGAAGCGCTCCACTTCGTCCTGGAAGACCAGTTCGCGGTTGAGTTCGGGGTCGTCGATGAGGTAGCGCAGGATGGCGTGGTAGACCACGTCGTAGGCAGTGGCCACGATGCGGGTCTTGAAGCCGGCGCAGTGCAGTGGCATCACCTTGGCAGAAACTTCGTGCTGGACTTTCTGGACCACGGCGTCGACGTCGTCGCCGATCACGCCCGGCACGCAGGTGCTGGCGATCCAGATCACCTTAGGGCGATGGCGGCGGTCCACTTCGCGGATGGTGGCTTCGAGCTTCTCTACGCCACCGTTCACCACTTCGGATTCGGAGAGGTTGGTGGAGAACCATTCGCGGGTGATTTTGACGGTGTTGCCACGGCTCTGCTGGTTGAGTTTGGAAAGGCCTGCCTGCGAGAGCTGACTGGATCCGCAGCCGACCGGCCCGTGGAAGATGATCACGGCTTCGGGAATGGTCCCGGCGATGGCCATGGTGAGACCCAACTGGCAACCGGTGGACTGCAGAAAGCCGCGGTCGTTTGATCCCAGACAGCCGTGCTTGGAGCTGCTCACCAGGCCGCAGGCCGTGCCTCCGAAGGTGTTGCACGCCTTCAGCCGCTCTTCGCGGGTCGGCGGAACGTTTTTGTCTAAGTAGTTCATGCGATCTCCTTAACGTGCGGCCAATGCGACGGTGTAGATGTCTTCGGTTAGGGACAGTCCGCCCGTGAACCCGGCGTAGCCGCGGTTCAGGATCACCCGGTTGGAGACTGGATAGGAGACGGAGAGGTGCGAGATGCCAAGGCCCTCGGCGAATTCCTTGTCGAGGCGGCTGCCCAGCACGAAGGCCGGCGAGAAGGGTTGGTAGTAGCGGCCGCCGTCGGGACGGGGCCAGCGCTCGGCCAGGTGGGTTTCGATGAGGCTGGTGTCGGTCTCGAAGACGACGACGGCATCGGCATCCTCTAGGAAGTCGCGGAAGCGGTCTACCAGGGCCGGCCGCAGGGAGCTTTCAACCTGGTCGGTGATCACCACCAGCGGGGTGATCCAGCCGAGTTCGGTGTTCACGAACTTAGCGAAGGCATGGGCGTAGCGGACATTGCCCACCACCACGGCGTAGCGCTGCAGGTCGATGTCGGCGTAGGCGTCGGCCAGGCGGTTGAAGATCTGGTAGTAGTTGCGGCGCTCCTCGGCGAGGAAGGCGTCCACCTTCGCCTGGTCTAGCTCCAGGCGCTTGGCAATCTCTAAGACAAATTCCGTCGTGGCCTTGGCGCCCACCGGCAGGCCGGTGGCTAGCCGTGGCGTGCTGTAGAGCTCCTCGGCGACTTCTGCAGTGGTGACGCCGTGGGTGGGCGAGAGCACGATGTTGAGCTCCGCCTCGGAGGCTTGACGGATTTTGTCAAGGCTATCCTGGGCGGTGAAGAATGTGTTGACCTCCAGGCCCAGCCCCGTGAGGATGCGGCGAATTTCCAGCAGGTCGCCGCGCCACCACACGTCCTGGGCCGGAAGTATCCCCAGCACGTTCACGAGCCCTTTCTTGCGCTCGATAGGAGGGTTCACGTAGGATCGGAAGATGGCTTCCATGGCCGAGTCGTAGCCCCATTGACTGTCGCCCTTGAAGCCGGCTCCCGAGGCCAGGATGGCCGGCGGGTTGTCGCCGCGGTTCTCGTTGTATTCGCGGACGGTGGACTCGACGTCGTCGCCGATGATCTCGGCGGTGCAACCGGTGATGACCACGAAGAGGTCGGCGTCGATGATCTCGGCGGTGTTGCGCAACTGCTCTTCCAGGCGGTCCAGGCCTCCGAAGACGATCTCGCGCTCGCCGATGGAGGTGGTGGGAATGGAGTTGCCGCCGCAGTAGCCCGAGCCGAGGTAGCCCGAGCCGTTCTGGTTGGCGTTGGAGGTCATGCCGCCGCAGCCGAGCGAGGCGTGCAGCAGCGCCACGGTCCGGGGCAGGGCGTTGACGGTGGCCAGCGCTCCGCCCAAGGCGCACGAGATGCGCGGCTTTTCCAGGAAGGTGTATTCGCTCATGTCAGGTGTCCTGATCGAAGAGGGTGGTGGAGAGGTAGCGCTCGCCTGAATCGGGAAGCAGGGCGATGATGATCTTGCCGGCGTTCTCGGGGCGACGTGCCAGTTGAGTGGCTGCAAAGGCTGCGGCACCTGAGGAGATGCCAACCAGCAGTCCTTCCGTTTCGGCAAGTTTTCGGGCGGTGCGGAAGGCTTCGTCGTTGTGGACGCGGAAGATCTCGTCGACCACGGAGCGGTCGAAGTTCTGCGGCACGAAGCCGGGGCCGATGCCCTGGATTTTGTGGGGTCCGGTGACGCCCCCCGAAAGCACTGGAGAATCGGAGGGCTCGACGGCCACGATCTTCACGCCTGGCTTCTTCTGCTTGAGAGCCTGGCCGACGCCCGAGACGGTGCCGCCGGTCCCGACGCCCGCCACGAAGATGTCCACGCCGCCGTCGGTGTCCCGCCAAATCTCCTCGGCGGTGGTGGCGCGATGGATGGCGGGATTGGCGGGATTGCTGAACTGCTGCGGAATGAAGGAATTGGGGGTCTGGGCGGCCAATTCCTCGGCACGGCGGATGGCGCCCTTCATGCCTTCGGCTCCGGGAGTGAGGACCAACTCGGCCCCGAGAGCCTTGAGCAGGTTGCGACGCTCCAGGCTCATGGTCTCAGGCATGGTCAGAATCAGCTTGTACCCACGGGCGGCGGCCACGAAGGCGAGCGCAATGCCGGTGTTGCCAGAGGTCGGCTCGATCAGGGTGGTGTCTTTGTTGATCTTGCCCTGTTCCTCGGCGTCGTGGATCATGGCCCAGCCGATGCGGTCCTTCACGGAGCCGGCGGGATTGAAATACTCCAGCTTGGCGACGATGCGACCGGTGGCGCCTTCTTTGGCCCCATAGTTGCGCAGTTCCAGCAATGGTGTATTTCCGATCAAATCGGTAAGATTTCCTGCAATCTTCGGCACGCTGACGCCTTTCTTCCAAGGGCTCAATGATTGATACACTACATAAGCTATAGTCTTAATAAGTCGATCTTGTAGATAGGATAATGGGGAATTGGGTAGATGTCAAGCATTTTCTGCTGCTGGAGTCAAGAGAAGTCTTTTGTTGACTTTTCCACCTTTATCCCATATACTCTACTGAGTAGATAGTCTATATCTACTACGGATTGGTAGGAGTTTGTGAGCAGCTAAGAAGCGTACACCACTTCTGCCTGGAACATGTCATGGAAAGGAACGACAAATGCGTAAACAGAGTGTAATGACTCCACCTTCATTTGGGGTTTTGGGGCTAGTGGTGCTGATGGCTTCGCAGTCCTTTGGAGCTTCTTCTGACAGCTCCTATGTGGTTGCGGATTCCCTCAAAGGGCTGGATAAGTCCAAATTGACCTTTTCGGCCAAGGGGGTGTCGGTGACGCTCTATGGCTATGCGGAGCTGAATGCGGCGTGGCAGAATCATCGCGGAAACTATGCCCCAGGTGACTATGTCTCCTTTGCGGCGACCGGCAAAGCGGCGCAGACGGGTGGCTGGGCGGCGACAGCCAACCAGTCGCGCATCGGTTTCAATTTCCTGAGCACTGGTCCGACAGGTGTCACCTTTGATGGCAAGCTGGAAGCGGATTTTTACGGTAACGTGGCTTCGACGACCGCCAATGGCGGGGCGGCGACTCAAAATGAGATCGCGCCGCTGCTAGAGTTGCGCCATGCTTACGCGAGCGTGCTCTTCAATAATCTCGGCTTGAAGGTGTTGGCTGGCCAGGCTAACGAGCTTTTGATTCCGATCGATCCTTCGGCGGCGGTTGGCAGCGACTTCGGCAACAAGCTGATCAACTACAACGGGCTTTCGGGGTCGGGGACGCTTGGAACTCGATATCCCCAGTTGCGCGTCAGTGAGCAGATCGCTTTGACGCCGACGGCGAGCTTGACCTTGGCGGCGGCGGTGCAACGGACTGTTGGTGCTTCGCAACTCTACTTATCGTCTTCATCTCAGCAGCCTGATGTCGGCTACGAAGCTGATATCCCCACTGTGGAAGGGCG
>Ga0302214_1000247_pt1 | contig 13789 bp, 8 predicted proteins | sample II_Fen_N1_3_FD_194584 | JGI IMG/M metagenome (GOLD analysis project Ga0302214, IMG submission 194584) | Peat permafrost microbial communities from Stordalen Mire near Abisko, Sweden - II_Fen_N1_3 | ecosystem: Environmental > Terrestrial > Soil > Wetlands > Permafrost | place: Sweden: Abisko... | reverse complement strand
ACGTGCGCAGTTCCAACTCCGCCGCCATGTATCTGGCGCTGGCCAGCTACGTGGCCAACGACAGCAACGTCGTCCAATCCGAGGCTGAGCTGGAAAAAGTGCTGCCGCTGATGGGCAGCATTTTCCTCAAACAGGGCTTTCAGGAAGCCTCCAGCGCCGGGCCTTTTGACGATTATTTGTCAATGGGCATGGGCAAGGCGCCGCTGGTGATGGTGTATGAATCGCAGTTCCTCGAATACCTGGCGCGTCAGGCGGCCAGCGGCATCGCGCCCAACCCGGACATGGTGCTGCTGTATCCGCAGCCGACGATTTTTTCAAAACACGTGTTTGTCGGCATCAGCCCGAACGGCGTCAAACTCGGCCAGTTGCTGGAAACCGACCCCGAACTGCAGGCGCTGGCGATTGAGTACGGCTACCGCACCAGCACCCAGGCGCTGTTCGCCAAAGCCAGCCAGACCAAAAAATGGCCGGTTCCCGCCACGCTCGCCGATGTGATTGACCCGCCCTCGTTTGAGGTGCTGGAGCGCATGATTGCCGAGATTGAAAAGAAATACGCCCGCTGAAGCCTGCTTCGCTCGTTCCCCTTTACATGAGGAGTCTGTTATGAATTCCCCCGCCACCTTTACGCTGACGCCGCCCGAAACCCTCGCGCCCATCCCCGCACCCGTCGCCAAAGACGCCGTGCCGCTATCGCCCGAAACCTCGGCCCAGGTCGATGCGCAAGTCGATAACTTCATCGGCAAGCTGCTGAGTGAAGACCTGCACAGCGACGCTTTCAAAACGCGCATGGACTCGGCCTTTCGGCTGGGCAAGGAGGAAGTCTCCAGCGCCGCCTCGCTGATGACCGGGCGCTTTATGGAGCGCAATTTTGTCGGGCTGGAAGATTCCGCCGCCTACAAGGCCATTGCCGACCTGCGCGGCCAGCTTGACAAGCTCAACCCTGGCCGGGACGGCGACTTGCTCGCGCCGCAAAAAATCCTCGGTTTCATTCCGTTTGGCAACAAGCTGCAAAGCTACTTTCGCGCCTACCAGACCGCCGGGGCGCAACTGCAAAAAACAATGGAGCAACTGCACACCGCCCGCGACGACATGCTGCGCGACACGGTGGAACTGGAAGCCACACGCGGCAAGCTCTGGGAATCCATGCTGCGGCTCAAGGCGGCAATCCGCTTTTGCGAGCAGCTCGATGCCCGGCTGGCAGCCCAAGTCACCGCGCTCAAAACCAGCGACCCGGAGCGCGCCAAGGCGCTGGAGCAGGAAGTGCTGTTTTACGCCCGGCAAAACCTGAGCGACCTTTACACGCAACTGGCCGTGTCGGTCAACGGCTACCTGGCGCTGGGCGAGCTGAAAAAAACCGGCCGCGAAGTGATGAACGGCTGCGACCGCGTCGCCACCACCGGCATGAGCGCGCTGGCCGTGGCGCAAACCGTGGCCCGCGCCACCGGCAACCAGATCAAGGTGATGGACATGCTCAAAGGCGTGTCCGGCACGATTGAATCCTTGATTGCCGAAAGCAGCAAGCAGCTCGGCCAGCACGTCGAGCGCAGCGGTGAATTTGCCGCCAACCCGCTGATCGGCGTCGAGCGGCTGAAAGAAAGTTTTGACGCCACTTTCAAGGCGATGGACGCGATGGACACGTTTCGCTCCAAGGCCATCGAAACGATGGGCCGTAACAACGCGATGATGAAAACCCAGATCGAACGCTCCGAGCAATATCTGGACCGCTCACGCGGCGAAAAAGCCCGCGCCGCGATGACGCAACAACTGGCCGGGCCGGTGGCGCTGTGAACGCCGCCCAGTTGCCCGCCATGAAAGGCTTTTTTTCAAAATTTCCCGCCGCACTGCTGGTCCTGTCGCTGCTGACGGCGCTGGCGCTGGGCCTGAGCGGCTGCAAGCGCCAAGAAAACACGCCCGCCGCCAGCACCCAGCCCGGCACCAGCAGCTTCACCATTCTGGCCGGCTCGGAGCTGAAAGACATCGAACCGCTGCTGCCCGCGCTGGAGCAGGCGACCGGCCTGCGCGTCGTCTTTAAATACGCGGGCACGCTCGAAGCCGTGGAGCGCCTGCAAAGCGGCGAGCGTTTCGATGGCGCGTGGCTCGCCAGCAACCGCTACGCGCTGCTCACGCCGGGGGTGAAAGAAAAAATACTCGCCAGCGAGCGCACCATGCTGACGCCCGTGGTGCTGGGCCTGAAACAAAGCAAGGCCAAAACGCTGGGCTGGCTGGACGCCAGCGGCCAGCCCCGCCCCGGCGTCACCTGGAAAGACATCGCCCAGGCCGCCGAAAAAGACCAGTTCAGCTTTGGCATGACCAGCCCCAGCGCCAGCAATACCGGCTTTTCCGGCCTGATCGGGCTGGCCGCCGCGCTGGCCGACAAAGGCGACGCGCTGGAAGAAAAAGACATCGACGCCAAGCGCCTGACCGCGTTTTTTAAAGCGCAAACCCTGACCGCCGGTTCCTCCGGCTGGCTGGCGCAGGCGTATGTGAAAGAGCAGGCGCGCATCGACGGCATGATCAACTACGCCGCCAGCCTGCACGCACTCAACGCCAGCGGCCAATTGGCCGAGCCGCTGTCGCTGATCTACCCGCAAGAAGGCATCTTGACCGCCGACTACCCGCTGATGCTGCTGAACAACGCCCGCCGCGCCGACTACGACAAGCTGCTCGCCTTTGTGCGCTCTGCGGCGTTTCAAACGCCGATGACGCAGCAAACTTTCCGCAAGCCCGTCGCCACCGAAGTCGCGTTTGACGCCAAGCTGTATCCGTCCACGCTGATTGAGCTGCCCTTTCCGGCCCGGCTGGCGGTGATTGACGCAGTGCTGCAGGCGTTTGACGACCAGATTCGCCGCCCGGCGGACTCCAGCTTTGTGCTCGATATTTCCGGCTCCATGCGCGGGGATCGGCTGGCGCAGATGAAAACCGCGCTGCTCGGCCTGACCGGCGTGGACAGCACGCTGTCCGGGCGCTTTGCCCGCCTGCGCGAGCGCGAAAAAATCAGCCTGCTGGCCTTTGACGACAGCGTGCGCCCGGCGCAAAACTTCACGCTGCAAGCCAAGCAGCGCGAACAAGCCGAACAAGCCATACGCGACTACGTCAACGCGCTGCAGGCGGGCGGCGACACCGCCGTTTTCAGCGCCGCCCAGAGCGCCTACCAGGCCGCGCTGGCACGGCGCAAGCTGGACGCCGGACGCTTTTATTCCGTCGTGCTGCTGACCGACGGCGAAAGCAACCAGGGTTTGAGCGGCAGCGATTTTGCTACTTGGTACGGCGCGCTACCCGAGGCGGACAAGGGCCTGCGCATTTACGCCATCCAGTTCGGCGAAGCCAGCGCCGACCAGCTAGAAGCGCTGGCTAGCCTGACCGGCGGGCGCGTCTTCAACGCCACCCGCACGCCGCTGGCGCAGGTGTTCAAGGAAATCCGGGGCTACCAATGACGGAACCCGTGCCGCATCAACAAAGAATTGTCGGCATCCCTGACCCTGTAGAAAGCAGACTTTGGACGTTTGACACGGCACTGGCCGCCCAGGAGGCCGGGCTGTGAGCCGCGCCAACGCCCTCCTGCTGTATCTCTACAGCAGCCGCAACATTGCCGGCTGTGTGCTGGCGCTGCTGGGTTTGGGCGCATATTTTGGCGGGGTGATCAACCAGTGGTGGCTGCCGATTTGCCTCGGGCTGTACGCGGCGGGCGCGCTGATGCTGCCCGGCCAGACGCTGCTGGAGGTGGACAGCTACCGCCGCGACGACGGCGCACATCTGGCCGAAAGCGTCGAGCGACTCATCAGCCAAACGCGCCACCAGCTGCCCGCCGAGGCGCTCAAAACCCTGCAAGCCATTCCCGCCGTGCTACAGGTGCTGGCACCGCGCCTGAGCGGCAGCGGCGACAGCCCCATGCTGGCGCCCGATCAGGTTCACACGGTGATTGGTGCCGTGACCCGCGACCTGCCGCAAACCGTGGCCGGTTACGTGCGCCTGCCGCCCGCCTTTGCCAATCTGCACCCGCTGGCGCACGGCAAAACCGCCAAAGACCTGCTCAACGAGCAATTGCAACTGCTGAAAAACCAGCTCGACAACATCGCCGAAGCCGCCTTCCGCGACGACGCCGACGCGCTGGTCAGCAACGGCCAGTACCTCAAAGAGAAGTTTCACGCGCCGGTGTATTTGGCGTGAGGCTGGCGGGCAAACCCGCCGCCACATCCCGAAACGCAGCCAGCGCCGCTTCCAGATGCTCGATGATTTCCTGCTGCAGCACGTCCGGCGGCGGCAGGTCGTCGAGGTTGTCCAGGCTGTCATCCTTGAGCCAGAAAATGTCCAGACTGGCCTTGTCGCGCGCCATCAAGTCGGCGTAGGAATAGCGTTTGAAGCGCTCGGTCTCGGTGCGCTGGTGGCGGTTTTCCGGGTGGTAGCAGGTGATGAAATCGCGCAAATCCCCGGTTTGCAGCGGGCGCGTTTTCAGCGTGAAATGCCGGTTCGTGCGCAGGTCGTAAAACCACACGTCTTTGGTATGCACCTGGCCGTCTTTGGGCTTGGCGTCGAAAAACACCACGTTCGCCTTCACGCCCTGGGCGTAAAAAATGCCCGTCGGCAGGCGCAGCACGGTATGCACGTCGCAAGTTTGAAGCAGCTTGCGGCGGATTTTCTCGCCCGCGCCGCCTTCAAACAGCACGTTGTCCGGCAGTACCACCGCCGCCTGGCCGGTGTGCTTGAGGATGGTGACGATGTGCTGCAGAAAGTTCAGCTGCTTGTTTGACGTGGTTTCCCAGAAATCCTGGCGCTCGTAAGTCAGCGCGTCGCGGTCTTCCTCGCCCTCGGCGTTGGTGATCGTCATGCTGCTTTTTTTGCCGAAGGGCGGATTGGCCAGCACATAGTCAAAACGCAGGCCGGGGTCGGCAATCAAGGCGTCGGCGCGGTCCACCGTCGGCTCGCCAGTCAGGTCGCCGATGTTGTGCAAAAACAGGTTCATCAGGCACATGCGCCGCGTGCCCGCGACGATCTCGTTGCCGTGAAAGGTCTGGTTGCGCAAAAACTCCGCCGCCTTGCGGTTGAGGTTTTGCGTCAGCAGCCACTGCTGCGCGCCGAGAAAAAAGCCGCCGGTGCCGCAAGCCGGGTCGGCAATGGTTTTCATCGGCTGCGGGCGCACACATTCGACCATCGCCTGAATCAGCGCGCGCGGCGTGAAATACTGGCCCGCGCCGCTTTTGGTGTCTTCGGCGTTCTTTTGCAGCAGGCCTTCGTACAGGTCGCCCTTGGTGTCGGTGTCCATGCCGACCCAGCTTTCGGCGTCGATGAGCTGGACCAGGCGCGAGAGCTTGGCCGGGTCTTGAATCTTGTTTTGCGCCTTGAAAAAAATCGCGCCCAGCATGCCCGGCTCGGCACCTAACTTGTGCAGCGTGGCCAGGTAATGCGCTTCGAGCGGCTCGCCGACCTTGGCGGTGAGCTGCGGCCAGTCGTAGCCCTTGGGAATGTGCGTGTCGCGGTTGTACGGGTCTTGCGCGTACTCGTGCGCCATTTTCAGGAACAGCAGATAGGTCAGCTGCTCCAGATAGTCCCCGTAGCCGACGCCATCGTCGCGCAGCGTGTGGCAGAAATTCCAGACTTTCTGGATGAGGGCGGAGGTGTTCATGGTTTTTTCTATCGGAGAATTTTCAATTGCCGCAGCGCCTGCTTCAGCTCGGTTTCAAACTGGGCAAAGCCCGCAATCTGGCGCAGACGCTCCAGCGATACCTGTTCGCCCAATGCGTTGAGCATCGGCGAAACGCCCTGCTTTTTGCGCCGCGCGGACGGCTCGGTGGCGTAAAAAGCCTGGTTCAGCGCCGCCTTGGGGTCGGTCATCGACTCGACCAGATTGGCGTTCACCGCCAGCCCCAAAGCCTGATCTGACAAGGTGGTGCCAAAGACCTGGCGCAGCGCGTCACCGTCCCAGACGGCCCACGTTTCCGTTTCGCGGATCGGAATCAGCGCCACGCCACAACCGTCCTCGGCCATTTCTCGCTGCAAAAGTGCCAGCGCGGGCGCAACCAATTGCTCGCGGGCGCGGGCCGGGTCGTTCGCGCCATCGGTATGCACAAAAAGAATCCGCCAGGCACTGCGGGCGGCTTGCGCGGCTTCCAGAATCCGCTCGTCGCGGGGCGCATTTTTCACCTTGTCGGAATGGTCCAGCGCAAGAACTTCACTGAATTCAACACTGTGCGGCGACTCGCGCAGGCAAATATCCTCACACAGGCGCTGCAGCAAAGGCCGCAAAAAATAGTAGTCCGTCGGGCCTTCGGCGTACAGGGCGATTCCAAGATAGTGCATCGTCAGTCCTCTGTGCCCACGGTTTCGAGAACTTTTTTCACTTCATATTCGGAGACAAAATTTTTGCCGTCGCCGCCTTCGTTAAACAGCTCGACCTGTCCTCCCTTTACTGGGCGCAAGCGCGTCTTGCGCCGCAGCTCGTGGCTTTCAGGGTCGCTGACGGTGGCCGTGTCGGCAAACAGAATCGAGCCATCAACCGGATGCAAGTCCTTGTCAATCAAGGCCGACAGCACCACGGGCGAATGGCTGTTGAGCAGCAACTGGCTCAAAGGAGCGCAGCCGCCCTCTTCCTCATCCTCAAAATCGGGCGGGCGAGTCACCATGTCCTTGAGCCGCTGAATCAGCTGCTTGATGCGGGCGGGGTGAACGCCGTTTTCCGGCTCCTCAAAGCAGATCAGGCCGCGATGGCGCGGGTCGTGCAGCAGCGTCAGCAGCGCCAGCACGCGCAAGGTGCCGTCGGAAATCACGCGGGCGCTGAAAGGCAGGCCGTCGAGCATCGTCAGCTTGATGCGGTACTCGCGGCTGGCCTCGTGCAGTTCGGCATCGAGCCGGGTAGTGCCGGGAATCAGGTTGTTCAGCTCGGCCACGATGTCGCTCAGAACGCCGTTCGGGCGGGTGGCGGTGGCGGTTTCGGCTTTGAGCTGGGCCAAAACGGCGGCCAGATTTGAACCATCGGCATTGAGCACGTCAGACGCCGTGGCGGGCACCGGCCTGCGCAGCAAGGCCGGGTCCAGCTGCAGCAGCCGCCAGTGCCGCATCGCTTCGCGCAACGCAAACAGGTGCGGAAATTCTGCGTTCGTGATGCTGTAAAGCACCGTTGCCTCGGCGGCGCTGGCCGGGCGGTAGCGGCCAGCCTTGCCATCCTGGTGGATGCTGAACGTCAATCCTTCGGGCTTGTTTTCAGTGGTCAGCCACGGATTTTTGCGCGAGTATTTCAGGTACACCTCGCGGAATTTTTTCGAGGGTTCCATTTTCCTGGCCCACACATCGTCTTTGCGCATGATGGGAATGACCGCTTCGCGTGCGACTTGAATACGCTCAATGCCGGGACGGATTTCGCGGCGCTCCAGCGTGACCTCGTAGCGCATGCGGGTGTGAATGAGCGTGACCTCGCTGCCCCACGGGTCTTTGACTGTCGGGTCAATCAGCACTTCCACCGCCAGTTCAATCTGCTTGGCCTGGCCTGCAGCAGTCTGGCGAAACAGCTCCAGCGGCTCGCCGCGCATGCCGTTTACCGCCTCGGACACGTCTTTGGTGGCCAGGTTGGACAACAGTTGAACCACGTCGAACAGGTTGCTTTTTCCCGCCGCGTTGTTGCCCACGATCATGGTGAAGGGCGTGAGCGTGACATCGAGCTTTTCAAAGGTCTTGAAACCGTTGACTTCCAGACGGGTCAGCATGGCGAACTCCTTGTTAAAGATGATTTTGGTTTTTTGGCTTTGGCCGATGAGGCCCGCGCCGCCCGCTCGGCCCGGATGCGCGCCATTTTCAGGTAGTCGCCGTAGCCGACGCCATCGTCGCGACGGGTGTGGCAGAGAGTCCAGACTTTCTGGATGAGGGCGGAGGTGTTCATGGGGGTTGCTTGATTTTTTGCGCGCCATCAGCCTGCCGGGATGGCTGCTTGTGGAGCCTTCAGTTTCTGGATCCGTAAAAATGCCTGCTGCCAATTGTCTCGACGGTGCCGAGACAATTGGCCATCGAGCCTTTTGTTCATGCCGCTTCTTTCTTCTTGCCACGGCCCCGCACAGCGCCAGATGCCCGCGCTGCCCGCTCGGCCCGGATGCGCGCCAGCAGCGCGCTGGCCGGTTCGTCGGTGGGGTCTTGCGGCACGAGCTGGCCGGAGAAAGCCGCTTGCAGGATGTTTTTGCGCTGGGCGGCGGATTGTTTGAGGCTGTGCGCGAGGCCGGTTTCTAAAACCATAGCGTCGTTATCCGCTGCCGCAACCATTTTCATAATTTCGGTTTGTTCAGCACAGGACGGCACCGGCACAGCGAGACTTGAAAATCGACCCAAGCTCACTTTTTTCTGGGCCACACCTTGCGTCATCGGCTCTATTTGCCGCTGACCAATGTATGAATTAATCACAGATTTCAAAAAATTCGGCTCCATCAGTCCCGGCCAGCACCTGACCTTGATGCAGTCAGCGGTAATAACAGCCGGAGGCTGATTTTCCGGGTAAACATCCGCATCACCCGGCGGTTCGCCCATCTTGGTAATCAAAACGTCGCCTGCAGCAATGCTGTGCGCACGGAGTTCTTCTGCTTTTTCAGGTGTCACATACTTGGCGTGAACACCGCCGTAGTTACCAGAACGAATATTCCGAACGAAAACCAGCGGGATGCCCTCTGCCCGGTAGTCTGGCACTTTCAGATTGCTGCCAAACGGGCCAATCGACAAGCTGTAACGCTCATCAGAAGCAATCTGCTCAACACTCGCCCACGTCCAGCCCTGCGGCAACGCAGGCAATCCGGCGGTATCCGGCGCAACGGGCACGGGGTATTTGGCTTGCCAGTCTTTAGGCGGGGTTTTGCCTTGGGCTTCAAATTTGGCGAGCTGGCGGGTTTCCCAGCGGCTGCGGCGCTCGCTCAGGATGCGCGCCAGCAGCGCCGCGCCGAATTCGGTGCTGGCGGCGGGCGCGTCGGGCTGGCCGCTGCTTTGGGCGGCGCGCCACTGCGCCGTCAGCGCGCCCTCCACTGCCGCCTTGAGCAGCGACTGGCGGTAGCGCGTCAATTTTTTCTGCGCCGCCTTGAGTTCAGCCACGCCCGCATCAAGGCCGGACAGCAGCTCTTCGAGCTTTTCGACGATGCGGGTTTGTTCGGCGGCGGGGGCGACTGGGACTTTAATGGCGCGTAAAAAATCTCCACTGATTGCCGCGAAAGTCGAACCAGTTCCCTGAGAGGAAAGCCACGATTCGATATGTCGGAAAAAGTAAAACAGATACGGCTGACTTACCGAGTTCTCTGCCCCAATGGCAGCCAAGCCACGCCCAATGGCAGAACGTTCCAGCGCAATGTTAGAAGGCCCAACAGGTGCTCGAATCGACAGAAGAATATCGCCCGCTTCAGCGATTTTTTTGGGTTCTGAACACCACTTTCTGACAACGGGATAACGCGGCCCAAACTCCGTTTTTCCTTGAAAAAAAGGCAGCCCATCGCGTTCGCCGTTGTAGTAAATCGAGTCAGGTGACTGTCCCATTTCAATTCGTGCAACTGCTGCAATGTCGGCATGAACCCAACTCGATGGCAACTGATCTTTATTTTTCACACCGCCACCGCCCAATTTCTCTCATCCATCAAAAACCCTTCAGTTGTCATTCATCCGCCAGCCCCGGCGACTGCCAGCCATTGCGCGAAAAGCGCAAACCAATCCGGCAAAACCCTTGCCGAATCTTCGCAATCCGCTATCAATTCAGTAGTGCTGTGAAAAAGGATTATCGCCAGCCGCCGCCGCGCCCGAGCGTGGCCCGCCATGTTGCATTTCTTCGTCGAATCTCAACCATCGACGAAAGTTTGCAACATCACGCCACCAGCGCCTCGTTCATCTCGTCCATCAGCGCGTCCAGCCGACTGCCGAACAGGCCCCACACGCGCTGCAAACCGCCCTGGGCGGCCAGCGTGGCGTAGTCGAAATCGCTGCGGGTGATGCAGCCGCTGGCGGCGATGTGGTCTTTCATCAGGCGCAGCCAGCCAGTCTGCTCGGGCGTGAAGGCGGTGGGTGCCTGGGCGTTGTGCCGCCAGATCCAGTCGGCAAAACGCTGATTCACTTCCTCGGCAAACGGGCGCAGTTCCAGCGCCCCCGCCGCCGCGCCGCCGCCCTGCAGCCCGATGGCAAAGCGCACCAGCGCCACCAAATCGGTGAGTTGGCGCTTGGCATCCGCGCCCTTGACCTGGCTGGCCTTGACGCGGGCGTAGGCGCTCCAGAGCTTTTCAGTCGTCAGCATCAGCGGCGGGCGGCTCAGGCGCTCGTGCAGCTCGTCGATCATGTCCAGCGTCAAGGCGCGCCGCGCATAGGGCTGCTGGTAGAAAAACGCCAGCGCTGCAATCTCGTCCTTGTGCTGCGCGATGTAATCGGCAAAGGTGGCGATGACTTTTTCCGCCGCCTCCTGCGCCTGCTCGCCAAAGCCGCTGAACGTGACCTGATCGAGGTTGATGTGGTCGATGAGCTGCTCGCGTTCGCATCGGGCGTTTTCGATGGCATCGCGCAGCGCGGGCTGGTCGAACGGCAGGCAGGCGCTGGCCACGCGCAGGGCGCGGGCGGCGGCGGTTTCTTGCGCCGTCAGCGTATCTTCAGAGCGGGTGATGCCCTGCGCCTGCGCGCTGGCCAGCGCCTGCCGGATGATTTTGTCCGGGTCCAGCGCCCTGACCAGCGCCCGGCCCAGTTCGCCCACGCCGGGGCCGCCGCTGGCCTGCTCGATGCGCTTCAAGGCTTTGTCGTCGAGCTGCTTGGCCAGGCGCACCAGCCGATTCGCCAAACTCAGCAGCGTGTCGTCGTCGCGGTGGCCCAGCGCCACGCCTTGGAGCAGGTCTTTGAGCGCCATGCCGGGCTTTTTCTCCAGCGGGCGGCTGTCGGTTTTCAGGGACTTTTCCACGCCGACGGCGTCGATCAGCACAAAGCGGTCTTTCGCGCCGTCGGCGCTGTTGCTGACGCGCTGCAGGCTGTCAGCGTCCAGGCTGCGCACGCCCCGGCCTTTCATTTGTTCGTAGTAACCGCGTGAGCGCACGTCGCGCATGAAGAGCAGCACTTCGAGCGGTTTCACGTCGGTGCCGGTGGCAATCATGTCCACGGTCACGGCGATGCGCGGATTGAAATCGTTGCGAAAGTTGCTCAGGATGGTGTCGGTGTCTTCGTCGGCCTTGTAGGTGACTTTTTTGCAAAAGGCGTTGCCCTGGCCATAGACCTCGCGCACCGTCTGGATGATGTCGTCGGCGTGGCTGTCGGTTTTGGCGAAGATCAGGGTTTTGGGCACTTCCTTGCGGCGCGGGAAGATTTGCGTTTCCACCGCCGTTTTCATGGCTTGGATCACCTGCCGGATCTGGCTGGGGTTGACCACGGAGCGGTCCAGCTCCTTGCCGGTGTAGGGCGTGTCTTCTTCGGTGGCCTGCCAGCGCTTTTTGCGGGTCTGGCGGTCGCGGTGATCCACCCACTCTTTGGCCTTGAGTTCCGCGCCTTTTTTGGTGATGTCGGTTTCGATCAAAAACACGTCATAGCCGACGTTGACGCCATCGACCACCGACTGCTCGTAGCTGTATTCGGCGACGATGTTCTCGCTGAAAAAGCCGAAGGTGCGCTTGTCCGGCGTGGCGGTCAGGCCGATCAAAAAGGCATCGAAATAGTCCAGCACCTGCTTCCAGATGTTGTAGATGCTGCGGTGGCATTCGTCGATGACGATGAAGTCAAAGGTTTCCACCGGCAGCGCGGCGCTGTAGGCCACGCGCTTGGTCTGGCTGACGCTTTGCTGCACCTCGTTGAGCGACAGGTCTTCGGCGGCGTCGTCAATCGGCTCGCCCGAGAGCACCGAATACATGCGCTGGATGGTGGAAATCACCACCTGGGCGTTCGGATCGACGGCGCTGCTGGCCAGGCGCTGGACGTTGTACAGCTCGGTGAATTTGCGCCCATCGTCGGGCGGACTGTAGGCCATGAATTCCTGATGCGCCTGCTTGCCAAGGTTGCGCGTATCGACCAGAAAAAGAACGCGCTTGGCCCCGCCGAACTTGAGCAGGCGATAAACCGACGTGATGGCGGTGAAAGTTTTGCCCGCGCCCGTCGCCATGTGAACCAGTGCGCGGGGCTTGTTCAGGGCGAGGGATTTTTCCAGCCCGGTGACGGCGCTGATCTGGCAGTCGCGCAGCTTTTGCTCGGGCAGCGCGGGCATGTTGCCCTGCAAACGACGGCGCAGGGTGGCGGGCTGGTCCAGCCATTGGACCAGCGTTTCGGGCTGGAAGAAGTGAAAGATTTCGCGGGCACGCGGAGCCGGGTCGCGCCCGTCGGTGAACCGGATGAGCTGGCCGGTGGCCTCGAACAAAAAAGGCAGCGGGGTTTTGTCCTTGCGCCATTTGAGGGTGGCGCTGGCGTAGCGCTCGGTTTGGGCCTCGTGCGCGGAGAGGTTCTGGCCCGCCTCGTCGCGCTTAGCCTCGATGATGCCGACGGCGCTGCGGTTGACGAACAGCACGTAATCCGCCGGGCCGGTGTCGGTCGGGTATTCGCGCACCGCCACGCCGGGCGCAGCGCTGAAGTTGGCTTGCTTGAAATCCTGCACCAGCCAGCCTGCGGCGGCGAGTTTGCGGTCTATGTGTTCTCTGGCTTTGGCTTCTGGCGTCATGGATCTTCCCTTCCGGCCATTCTAGGGGCCGCAAGAGAGGCTACCGCGCCAGCACGCTCTTGAGCGCCACGCCCGTCGCCGTCCCCAACGCCACCACGACTTCCGGCGGCGCGCTGGCCACCACGCGCCCGCCCGCGCTGCCGCCGTCCGGCCCGAGGTCAATCACCCAGTCGGCTTCGGCGATCACGTCCAGGTCGTGCTCGATGACGATGACGCTGTGGCCACCGTTGACCAGCCGGTGCAGGACGTGGATCAGCTTTTCCACATCGGCCATGTGCAGGCCCACCGTCGGCTCGTCGAGCACGTAGAGCGTGTGCGGCGCTTTCTGGCCGCGCCGGGTGATATCGTCGCGCACTTTGCTCAGTTCGGTGACCAGCTTGATTCGCTGCGCTTCGCCGCCAGAGAGCGTCGGCGAGGGCTGGCCCAGCGTCAGATAACCCAGCCCCACGTCTTTCAACAACTGCAGCGGATGCGCAATGGCGGGCATGGCGGCGAAAAATTCGACGGCTTCATCGACTTCCATCTTCAGCACCTCGCCGATGTTTTTGCCGCGCCAGGTGACGGCCAGCGTTTCGGGGTTGAAGCGCGTGCCGTGGCAGGTTTCGCACAGCACTTTCACGTCGGGCAGAAAGCTCATGCCAATCGTGCGAACGCCCGCGCCTTCGCAGGTCGGGCAGCGGCCTTCGCCGGTGTTGAAGCTAAAGCGCCCCGCCGCGTAGCCCCGCGCCCGCGCTTCGAGCGTGTCGGCAAAGAGCTTGCGCACGGTGTCCCAGAAACCGATGTAGGTCGCCGGGCAGGAGCGCGGGGTTTTGCCGATGGGGGTTTGATCGACTTCGAGGACCCGGTCCACGGCCCAATAACCCTTGAGGCGCTCGCAGCCAACCCACGCCGGGTGTTTGCCCCGCTCGTCCGCGTCGCGCCCGGCTTTGGTGGCGCGCTGCAGCACGCCCGCCTGCACGTTGGCCAGCAGCACGTCGCGCGCCAGCGTCGATTTGCCCGAGCCGGACACGCCGGTGACGGCGACGAGCCGGTGCAGTGGCACTTCGACGCAGACGTTTTGCAGGTTGTGCAGCGTGGCGTTGACGACGGTCAGCCACTGGGTGAACGGGCTGGCGGCGGCGGGCGCGGCGTTGTGCTGGGCGCTGGCCTGCGCGGCGGCGGCTTTGAGCGCCT
>Ga0302214_1000242_pt1 | contig 13903 bp, 32 predicted proteins | sample II_Fen_N1_3_FD_194584 | JGI IMG/M metagenome (GOLD analysis project Ga0302214, IMG submission 194584) | Peat permafrost microbial communities from Stordalen Mire near Abisko, Sweden - II_Fen_N1_3 | ecosystem: Environmental > Terrestrial > Soil > Wetlands > Permafrost | place: Sweden: Abisko... | reverse complement strand
ACCCCGCCGACCGGACCGGCCCCGGCTGTCGTTGCACGGACCTCACCGGCCTCACTTGACAAGCTGCGGACGCATGCCGGCGGGGTCCGCTGGCGGCTGTCCGACGGCACAATCAGGTAGGATTGCCATCCCTAGGCGAACGTGATACGGATCCGGCCGTGTCATGGGTAGCGCCGATCGCATCGAGAGCTTGCTCCGCCGTCATCACGATGGTTGGGTTCGGCTCGCCCCATGCGGCCCACCATTTCCGTTGAGCCGGCGTGAGCTCGCCGTGGTCCCCCTTACTGCGCCGGTGGGGAGCCACGCTCACGCTCCTGGAGTCCTTGACCTCCAGGAGCGTGAGCACGCCGCGGTACTGGACGATTAGGTCTGGGGTTCCTGCCCCGTCCAGTTGCGCGACCGTCGCGCCGACCGCGCGCAGGGCGATGATGATGCCGCGCTCATTCGCATCTCGCTTGCGCGCGAAACCCCTCATCCCTGCGCCTCCCGCTCAATTCGAGTGATCTCCGCCAGCTCCTCCGAGGTCGGGGCATCCAGTCCGCCAGACTGGGCGCGCATCGAAGCGGCGGCGCCGGCCTGGACCTCCGAACGGCTGGCCTCGCCATCTGTCACGATGTCGAGCACGGACTGGTCGCTCTTGCCCTCTTCGTGGGCGCGCTCTACAGCCAACCCCACGTAGTAGTCGTGCCCCAGCGGCAGGCGCTTTGCGATGCGGCGGATGGGGGCCTTGCGGAACATCTGATCTTCCCATCCCCTCCACGCATCGCTCTCTCCGCGCTGGGTGGCGACCTTTTTCACGGACTCGAGGTCCTCGCGGTCCATCCACTCGACCTCTCGGTGACCTGACGCGAAGGTCGCCACCGCGTACGCGCCGATAATTTCCCCCCGCTGCCCGCGCAGCAGCGGACGGTGCACTGGCGGTCCGCCGCTGGCAAGGTCGAGCTCGAACGTGTCGTGCTCGAGCACCACGTTGGCGGTCAGGCCTACCACGTCGCGCGACCGACGCGCCTGCTTGACGATCCCCCTCCATCCGATCATGAACTGTGCCTTGCGCCCATACGGGACTAGGAACGCCTCGCCCTTGAGGGCGCCAGGCTCTAATCCGGTTACCGCGCACGCGAGGAGCGCCATGTAGATGCTCTCGCGTGAGCACTCACGGAGCTTTTCGCCGGCTCGGGTCGGCGAGCTCATGTCGAGCATGGCGAACCGAATCAGCGCGCGCGGATCGACGCCGCTAGTGATCCATCGTTCGAGTTGTGGCGTCTTCGCATCGAGATACCGCTGGGTCTCTCCCAGCTGCTGACGCATCACCGCCTGGGGGTCGTTGGCGGCCTGTTCGATCATACGCTTGTCGGACTTGGTGTAGTCGATTTTGCTCATGGCGCATCCTTCCCCAGGATACTCTCCAGTCTCGCAATAAGTTGCTCAAGTCGAGAGATGAGATCCGATTGGGATGGAGGCGCAACCCGCTCGCCCTTCAGCCGTCGCTTCATCAGCTCGCGCTCTCGAGCGACCCTTTCGCTGTTGTTGTATGCGCGGAGTTCCTCGAGCCTCACCGCGCGGTGCCGACCCACGATGCGGGCGCTCTTGATATGGCCCGCGCGGATCCATGCGCGCACGGTTGTCTCGTGACATCCGCAGGCCTTGGCCGCATCTGCTATCGCCATCCATCCATTCTCGAGGACATCGTCCTTGTCCTTGTTCATTCGTCATCTCCTGTGAACCCGCGCGGTACGCGGATTGCCCAAGTTGTAGATTCGCGCTTGAACTTCGACCGGTCGGCGGCGGATGGGACCAACGACTCGAGCGACTCAGCATACCCCCGCCAGTCCATGCCTCCGCCAGCTCGGTACGCGCCGAATCGGCCGAGTACGGAGTCCTCTACGACCTGTGCCCCGGCCGCAGACATCCGCAGTAACAAATCGTTGTTGAGCGCGTCGACGCGTCTGATCGCCGCTGATCGCGCGATGCGAGCCGTGCGCATGTCGTTCAGGAGTTCGGCAAGTTCCCGGTCCGACTGGATCGTCAGTTTCGTCGCCCGCATTTTCTCGCTCACGTGCAGACGCCATGCGTCAGTGTGGTCGATGGTCGGCTCGGTTCCGCTCCGGACCAAGTCCCAGAATGCGCGTAGATCGGTGACGATTCGATCCTCGATCGCAAGGTCTCTCTCGACGCGGAACGGGCCCCTGAGCCGGTTGCCGCCAACCAGGGCGACCACATCGCACCACGGCAGGCTCATCACCGCCATCTCAACGCGGACCTGCACCTCGTAGCGGGCAGGCGGGCCGTACTGCCATTCCCAATCGAGGTGCGCATCCGCGGTCTTGCACTGCAAGAGGCCTTGACGATCCTCCGGATGTCCCTGCAAGGTCTCGTCGTCATGCGCCCCGGGATCACGAGAACGACCGTGATCGAACACGATTCCGTCGGGGGTGCAGCGGAGCCAGCCGTCTTTCACGGTCGACTTGGTCGGGACCTCGACCACGGACTTGGTCATGAGCGCGTACTTGCCACGCACGATAGGCTCGTGCAGCTGGCCCCACTCGGCGGCTTCGCTCACATGCTCCGGAAGTGAATCCTCGACCTCGAGGCCGCGGTGACGGCGCCAGATCGCGATCGGCGGGTTGTACTTGTCTAGCCCGAGCACACCGGCCGCCTCCGAAGCCCCGAGGAACTGCTTCGCTCGCTCCTGGTCTACCTGGATGACGGCGATCACGCGACGATCCTGGATGCGTCCAGCGCCGACGGCTGCGATTGGAACTCCACGCCGAACGCCTCCAGCTCGAGCACGACAACCTGGGCCGCGTCGTTGGCGTGTGCCGTGATGATGGATGCGACGCTCTCGCCGGGCTGCATATTTTCGAGTTTGCTAGCGAGCAGGCACATCGAATGCTCGATGGCGTGCGCGACCGTGACTGATTTCGGTTTATCTTGCATGTCGCCATCGTGCCACCAGACTTGACGCGTGTCAATACACGTCGCATCATGCCCGAATGGAAACCAAAGAGCAGCATCTCCAAGCGCACGATGACTCCAGCATCGAGCTCGATGACCAGGGGTGGATGACCGGCCGGGATGTGAGCACGGTGCTGAGCGACCAGAGCCAAGCTCTCTGGCCAGGCGAGACGCACATCCTCGGCATCGTCTGGCACTACACCGATACCCGCAGCGTCGGAGCCCTGCGGCTGGCCCAGCGGATCGCCCACAGCGGCGTCGCCCGGGCCGCAAGCTGGCACGTCTGCATCGACCGCGCTGGGCAGACCGTGCAGAGCGTCAGCATGTTGCGTGGGAGCTGGCATGCCGGCGGCGCCACGGCGGCCCGGTTCGCGGTCGCCGGCATGGAACGCGGGCATCGCATGTGGTCGATGAGCTCGCCAACCAACCGAGGGCAACCGGGGGCCAACTCGTTGTTCACTGGCATCGAGCTCGAGAACGTCGGCGAGCTCCGACGGGTCGACAAGGAGTGGCTCGGCTGGCCGTTCAGGCGGGGGCTTCCGGTCGGCGAACCAATCATCGTCCCCGAGGACGAAGTCCACATCGAAGGCAACGGACGGGGCCACCATCTGTTCACCGTGGCGCAGCATCAAGCGGCCCAGCGCGTCACCTCGGCGCTGGTCAACAAGTACGACCTGATCTGGGACAATTGCGCGTTCTCTCACGCGCAGATCGACCCCCAGAACCGGACCGACCCGGGACCGGTCTGGATGGGCATTCACTTGCCGGAGATCTTGTTTGCGGTATTCGGCAGCAAGTAGACGGAGACACGGCTCCCGCTGACCTCGCAGCGCAGCACGCTCTGTGCGACGTGGTTGACCTCGGCCTGCCAGAGCTCCTCCTGCTCAAGGAGAAGCGCCGGTTCCTGGACCTCAGCCCACGCACGGAGTGCCGCAGGCGCGGCCCGGCAGTCGCGCTCCCACAAAATCAGGTCGCAGCGACAATCGCGCGCCGCGTCGAGTAGCGCAACAACGCGAGATGACTCAGCCAACTCGCTCACTCGCGGACCTCCCATCCCAGCATCATCCCACGGGAGATCCACTCGACGTAGCGCTCATCCCCATGGGCCGCGCACGTCACGATTTCGGCGCTGGTCGAGCCGGAGATCGCGTCATCGCACAGCGACTCCATCTCGGAGTCCCCGAGCTCCGCTGCCCGGGCCGCGATGTGCTCGATCTGCGCGAGGTCCAACACCCCGATGTCGACCTCGCGACGGAGGTCCTCGTTGAATTCCTTCATGCCGTCATCCTACCAGTCGTCGAACTAGTGTCAATACAGATTCGTGTATTGACAAACCTACCCGTTCGACTCATGATGCTCTCATGTCGAACACGAACTACACGCCACCAATCTCCTACCGTCAGGGCGATGTTTTCCTGACCCTCGTCGACGCGGTGCCCGCGGACGCCAAGCCAGTGAAGGCGCGCGGCGCGCGCGGACTCGTGCTGCAGGAGGGCGAGGTCACCGGCCATGCTCACCGCATCCCGTCGCGCCGAGCGTCCCTCATGAGGACCGAGGAGGACGCGCGATACATGCGGGGGACGGCTCCCGTGGCACTGCGCCACGAGGAGCACAAGACCATGTGCGAGATCTGCCCGCGCATCCCAGGGGTCGTCGCGACGCACGTTCAGGGGGAGGGCCACGAGCTGTCATACTTCTGCGACGCTCATCGAGTTCCCCGGGCGCGCAAGCTGGGGGAGCCAGGAGAGCTCGTGATCCCGGCCGGCAACTACCTGGTCACGATTCACGCCGAGTACTCTCCTGGTGAGCTGCCTCGTCAGGTCGCTGACTAGTCGTCTAGTCGTTTGGAGTGACACGTCCAAAACAGTGTCAAGGCACCGAAGCATTAGGGTAATGCTCCTACAATCGACCCCCCCGTGGGGGGTGACAAGAACAAGGGTAATGCGGGTTCGATTCCCGCTCGGTGCGCGGAGGATATTTCATGGCACATAAGCTATATTCGTTCGACGATCACCCCGAGCACAAGACGCGGCTCGGAGAGGTCCGTGACCAGTGGATCGCAAACGCGCTCAATTGTGATCCGATGAGCGCCGAGGACAAGGTCGAGGCGGCGGCGGCGGCGGCGGACCTGTACCGCGCCGCTAATCTCACGCCACCATTACGCGTTGCGTTCGTTTCGAGTCCGCTCGTCGGAGCTGTGGCTAGCTCGGTCGCGAGCGGAGCCATCTGGCTCCGAGCCAATCCAGGCCGGGCGCGCCAGTTGTTTGGGTGCGTCCCGTCGGAGTCGACCATAATGGCTTCGGTGGCGCACGCGGCCAGGATCGTTACTGAGGCGTGCATCAGATCGTATCTGGGGATCCCGAACTCTGCCGTGCCCGCCGCCACAGCCGTCGCCACGCTCGATGCGACGTTCGCCGCAACGTTCGCCGCAACGGCCGACGCCACGGACTACGCCACGCGCGACGCCACGGACGAAGCCACGCACGCAGCCACGTTCGCCGCCACGTTCGCCGCCACGTTCGCCGCCACGAGCGAAGCCACGCGCGCCGCCACGCGCGCCGCCACGCGCGCCGCCACGCGCGACGCCACGGACGATGCCACGCGCGAAGCCACGTTCGCCGCAACGGCCGACGCCACGGACGATGCCACGCGCGCCGCCACGTTCGCCGCAACGTTCGACGCCACGCACGCAGCCACGTTCGCCGCCACGTTCGCCGCCACGGACGATGCCACACGCGCCGCCACGGACGATGCCACACGCGCCGCCACGTTCGCCGCCACGAGCGAAGCCACGCGCGCCGCCACGCGCGCCGCCACGCACGCAGCCACGTTCGCCGCCACGTTCGCCGCCACGAGCGACGCCACGCGCGACGCCACGTTCGACGCCACGCACGCAGCCACGTTCGACGCCACGCGCGAAGCCACACGCGCCGCCACGTTCGACGCCACGCGCGAAGCCACGAGCGAAGCCACGAGCGCCGCCACGCGCGCCGCCACGGACTACGCCACGCGCGACGCCACGGACGAAGCCACGCGCGCCGCCACGCGCGCCGCCACGGACTACGCCACGCGCGCAAGCCATGGGGGCGTTCACGTGACGGCGTTCCTGATCAGGTGCGTGGAGCACTGGTGGAAATTCTGGAACGCGGGGGCGATGTGGAGCGGGTGGTGCTCGTATCTTGCTTTTTTCCGGCACGTTGCCGAGTTGCCGATCGACTACTCGAGATTCGACAGCTATGAACGCATGGCGCGTTTCGGGCCTCGATTTATGCATCAGGACTTCATCATCATCTCGGACAGGCCCGAGTTCGTGCACAGGGACATGAATGCTCCGAACTTCAGGCCGCACCGAACCGATGGCCCGCAGATCCGATGGAGGGATGGCGTAGAAATTCACCACATTGCTGGCATCAAGGTCCCGGCTCACGTCACTGCAGGGAATTTCACGGCTCGCGACGTCCTCGAGCAGCCGAACGCCGAGGTTAGGCGGGTCATGATGCAGAGGTACAACGCGGGAGATCCAAATCGCTGGATCCGGGATATCGGTGCCGGGGTCATCCACTCCGATATCGACAGCCTGGGTCAGCCCCGACGGCTCATGCGCATCGAGCTCCCAGGGGACGAGCCATACGTGGCCATCGAGGTCGTAAACGCATCTCCCGAGCCCGACGGACATCGCAAGGTGTACGGGCCGTTCCGCTGCCATCCTCAGCTTTGCCCGCTACCACGGGCCGGGATCCGCCAGGAGTACGGTCGGCCCCAGGAGCTGACGTGCCAGAACGCGATCGCCTCAACCTACGGCATGTACGGACACGAGTACTTTCCGCGCAGAGAGACCTGACCAGTACGCATTCACAAAGGATTCCAAATGATAAAGCCTTCAGAGTTTCGATCAGGTGTCAATCATGAACCCAACTTCAGCAGCTTCCTGCAGGTCATCACTGACGCATGCGACGATGCCCTGCGCCGCGGTCGGCTCCACGTCTCTGGCGGGCGTGGCGGTTGGGCTCTGGCCGACATCGAGACCGTGGCGGCCATGTACCGGGCCGAGGGATGGGAATGCGTGGTCGACCGAAACGGTGATCTCGTGTTCCAGGCGCCGAGCGCGTACCAGCTTAGTTCGTGGGGGCACGGTGGTCAGCTGACGAAACGTTGATCTCCAGGCGCCGTCTCCCGTGGCCGTGCGCCCATGACGCGCACCATGTTGACACATCCGTGCGCCTATGAGACGGTCCTTGGATGTCAACAAAAACCCGCAAGCGGTACCGGCTGAACGTCTGGATCGATCACGACACGATGGACGCGATGCGTCAGGACGCTGAGCTCCACGGACTTCCGGTGGCGGCCATCTTGCGGATGCGTCTTCGCGGCATCGACTTCTCGCCCTCGCCCCGAAAGGCGGGATGATCGATGCTATGGGAAGATGAGCGATATGTGCGCCTATACACTCGAGATACCGCTGAGTGGGCGTGTTGGTGCTGGCAGGCCAAGGCCCTGTTTCCGTTGCTGCTCAGAAAGCTCGACCGAAGCGGTGTCCTGGCCACGCGATTGGGAGCACGCGGCATCGCTGCCCTGACCGGCCTTCCGCTCGAGGTCGTTGAGCCAGGCATCAAGGATCTCTTGGGTGATGGCTGCATAACTGAGCACCAGCTCGGCTACTGCGCCCCGAACTTTCTCGCTGCCCAAGAGGCGCTGTCCAGCGGTGCCAAGCGTCAGAGGGAAAGCAGGGAGAGGCGCAGGCTTGGACTGTCCCAAACTTCTGTAAGTAAGAGTACATACGGTCACGAGGAATGCGACAAGGTCACAGGAAACGTGACACCGTCACAAGTGGTCACTCCTAGCCTAGCCGTGCCTATCCGATCCGAACCGTGCTTAACCGAGACAGAGATAGTAGGTGGCGACTTGCTGGCGCAAGGTCCCATCTCAATCATGGGTAAACGTAAGCCGGGACACGCCACACAGGACGAGCGAGAAAAGGCCTCCAGAATCCTCTCCAAGCTCTCCGAGCGGAACGGCATCAAGTACCAGGGTGGAGCGGTCCACGTGCAGCTCATCGCAAGCCAGCTGCGTTCTGGGGTCACGGAAGGGGAGATGCGAGCAATCGTGGCGATGCAGGCCGAGAAATGGGGGAGGGATCCCATGATGCTGGGGTACCTGCGGCCGGAGACCTTGTTTGGCCCTCGAGCCATCGCCAAGTACCTGGACGAGGCGCGGACGCGATACGCCGAGCAGATCCAGGCGGTGGACCAGCCGGCTCAGCCGATGCTGCAGGTCGCCAGATGAATTATCCGCGCTTACTCGTGGAACGAGCCCGTCGAATCGAGGCGCTCGGTCCAGCTCCGGCATGGTGGCGGTTCATCGCATGGCATCGGTGGCTGAGGGAGCATCGATGCATCATGTCGGTGTCCATGTTCACCGAGCGCTGCCGCGAACATTACCCGCCGAATCTGGTCGATGGAATCGCCCAAAAGGAGCGCCTGCTATGGTCGAAGATCCTGAAATCGTAGCCGACCTCGCCCTCCGCTCCGCAACCGAGCGAGACCCAACGCGCACGTCGGACGCGAACTATGAGCGCGCAGTCAAGGAGCTCCTGGACGACCCTGTGGTGACGAGGTGGCCGTGCCGAGGGCGAGGCTGCAACGAGCTCGTGGATGCGCCGCGCAGTGCCGTGGAGTCGATGGACGTGTTCAACCGCCAGCTCGAGCGGCGTCGCCAGCCACTAATCCGGACCAGCGAGGTGCTGTACTGCCAGCGCTGCAAGGCGCGGCTACAGCAAGAAGCCGACGCGGCCCGGCGGGCCAAGGACGAGCGGCTGGCACCCGTGGTGAAACTCCTAATCCAGAGCTCTCAGCCGGAGCGAGAGCACGCGCTCATCCGTCAGCTGCGTGAGTGGAAGCACCCGGATGTCGACGGCCTGGTGCAGGCGCTGGTCGCGCGCCGCAGCAGGTCCGGCGGGGGCGGGTCAATCTGATCCACGTCCCTCGCGGAAGTGCACCTCCGCCGCCGCCAGCAAGTAGGCAGTCATGCTGGGGTAATTAAGCTTCCGTTGCTGCCTCTGGATGCGCTCCTTCAACTCGGGGCTGACGCGGAGCATTATGTAGGACGAGGGGGCACGGGGCATGTTACCAGTATTGCCACGAGGCAATACGAGGGTCAAGTGCGCGATTCTGCCCTGGAGCGCAGTTTCTCGACGCGCGCCCCTGACCCGTTCCCGTCCAGGGTGCAGAGGAGTCGGACATGGAGCACGCCGTCCTCTCCGAGGGCGAACCCGACTTGTCCGATGATGACGACGGAGATCGGCGAGCCCACGTTCTTGGATTGCATGGGGGCCATCCTACGGCGTTCCATTCTCGTGTCAATACACAACGCACGAAGGAGATTTCATGAATGCAGAAGACGAGTGTGTATTGACATCTCTGCCTGGGGGATGCATGATGAAGGCATGACGAACGCAAACATTCGCGACTCGCAGATCTCGCAACTCGTCGCAGACGCTGGACGCCACGGTGACCACGTCACCGTCATCGTCGGGCGCATCGCCCTAAATGAAGAGAACACCATCACCGCATCCTCGTGGGAGGAGCGGTACGGTGGCGGCGGATTCCAGGACTACGAGCGGGAGGCGGTCCTGAAATTTGGGGCCACGGTGGCGGCAGCGCGCAATATGATGGCCAACCAGTGGCAGGCGTGGATCCTGGGTGGTCTGCAGGAGCGTTAGATGCGTCATATCTCGAACGGGACGATGGTCAGCTTACCCGACGGTACCTCTGCGGTGGCCTACCGAGACCGCGACGGCACCTACCGCACCGTGCAGCGCAATCCGGTGACCGGCGGCGTGCGCGTCGACCTGGGATGGCGCCTCGAGCAGTTCACCACGGAGGTCCGGCGATGAGAGGGACCAGAGACATCGTCGAGCGCCAACTCGTGGAATGGGGATTTCGGCTTCGGCGCGCGGACCGCATGCGCAGGGCGGCGATCCGCCAGGAGCTCACCAGGGGCCCGTTCCTGGGCGGGTTTGACGCGGGCATCAGCGACCATGACCAGGAAACAATTCGTGGTTTCATCTGGCCGGCAATGCGGCGAGATTACTGCGCTATCACCGTCCCCGCGCCCGCTGAGGACTTCGATTCGGTAGTCCTGTGATGGCGGCGCCCCTGAACCGTTATGTCTTGCCGCGCGATGCCGCGGACGCGCTCCTGGCGGCTATCCTCGGACGACGGGGCCCGGCCAGCGTCCTCGGCCATCGCAAGGTCCGATTCTTCATGCGCTGGTTGTGGCTGTGACATACTACGGGTGTAGTAGCACCAGCCATAGGTGGCCCTTCTTCGGAATCCGGCGTCCAGCGAACCGGAGGAGAAGTCCCCGGCCCGCTACCAGAACCATCCCAATCGAAATGTGATGGTGACGCGCCCTGGCGTCATCCCTCATCCCTGCCCGAGCGACATGACGGAGGCTCCGCTTGAGCAGACGAGAGTGCATCATCGATGCCAACTCGAGTCAAGTCATCTCACATGACAACCTTCCAACTACGGAGAATCACATGTGCATCTGTACGAATTACATCCGCACCGAACGCAGCCCGACCACCACGTTCCCATTTGCCAATGACCTGCGGTCGCAGTGCCCATGCACCATCCGGCTGCACGGGAAGCTGTACCGGTGCGAGCGGAAGAGGCATGACCACGGCGGTGTGCACGATGCGATGTGCACCGGTGGTGACGGATACCTCGTGCGTTGGTGAGGGCTTGCGCCCCCAACTCAGACCGCGTAGGGTAGATGGTGAGTGGGTATTGACATTGAGACCGTGAACACCGAGCCCCGTACCGGGCACGGGAAGACCAAGAGCTTGGTCAGGGCGACGAGCTCGCTCGCGTACCTGTCCGAGAAGCTGTCACGCCGGCTGCGCCATTGGATGCGCTGGACGCAGACCGACAAGCTCACGGGTGAGGGGCCTCTTCCCGACGAGGACTGGCGGGAGAACTTCGACCTATACCAGCGGGCCGTTCTCGGGCTGCTCAAGGAGCAACGGGAGCGGCAGAAGCTGGCGGATGCCGTCGCGAAGAGGGGCGGCGCCGCCGTGCTCTCGAGCGGAGAGTACGAGGCCGAGCTGTTGTCACTGGCGCGTGAGACCATCCGTGCCATGCCGGATGAGGAACTGCAGGCGCTGATCGCCGAGAGGAGCAAGCCGTGAGCAAGTACTCGATCACAATGGAGACCTGGTGTGGGGCCTCGGTCGGATGGACGGTCCAATGGCTGCGCGACGACATCGACCAGCAGAGCATCGACTTCTGGCGGTCAGTATGGCGATGATCAACTACCGCCCGCTGGTATCCGAGCTCGCGATCGACCGCCGTCTCGACGTCTACGACCTGCTCGAGCTGTTCGACGAGAGAGCCGCCCTCCGCGAGTACGAAGGGGAGCAGCGCCGGGATGTGGCCGAGCGCGGCGCGTACAACGACGTCGTAGCGCACGTGAAGCGCAGATGAGTCAGCAAGCTGGTTCTCGATGCCTCCAGACCTGGGTGTTCCGGTCGAGGACGCGCGGCCCGGGACGTCACATATTCCGCTTCGAGTGCACGTGCGAGATGGCGACCCAGCCGGACCGTGAGCGTCACATGCGCGTGGCCGAGCGCTTGGTGAGCGGCGCCGACTTCCGGGTGCACATATGACCCCCGGTGGCTGGATTCGGCGCGAGCACGAGCGCCTGCGGGCTGACCCGACTCACGTCGCGACCGTGTTCAACGCGCACCGTGCCGACTGCGTGATGCTGGCCCGGATGGCGCGCGAGCACTGCACGCTGCGCATCCCGCTCCCGGACGTGCTGGGCTACGCGGCTGCATGGCGCGGCCAGTACGACGGCCTGGCCACGCGCCAGGTGCTCTACGAGCTCAACCGGTGACAGCTCTGCAGCTGGATCCGGACACGCGCATTGCCATCCGCCCGGCGACGGAGGACGATCAGGGCTTCGTCGCCTCGACCTTCCGCGCCCAGCTGAGGCACAACGGCGACCGCATCGTGAACCGGGTATTGGACCACCCGACCACGCGCGTGCTGTTGGCCGTAGAACCCGAGACGCCGCGCACCATCCTCGGGTGGCTGTGCTACGCGCTCTTGCCTGGAGTTCGGGTGCTGCACTTCGCTTACACGCGCAAGCCGATGCGGCGCCGCGGCATCCAGTCGGCCCTCGTGCGCACCGCGTGGCCTTCGGGTAGGCCAAGCTACGTGTACACGCTCGACGGCGAGTGCACGCGTCAGCTGTGCCGAGACCACATAGCGATGAAGCTGCCGCTTGACGAAGCGCTGAAGTAGGCGCACTGTATTGACATGCAAGGAGCGCCATGAAGCACGTCCCACTACACGACCGCATCACAGCGGAGCCAATCGAAGAGCAGCGCGTCAGCCGCGGCGGGATTGCCATCCCGGACAGCGCAATGTCGAACAAGCACGTGGCGTTCGCTCGCGTGCTTGCAGTCGGCCCTGGCAGGGTCAACGCGGAAGGCCTGGTCGTTCCGCTGCAGGTCCGTCCGGGGGACGTCGTGTGTTACCCGCGCAAGGCGCCCGCGCTCATCCCGACATGGGACGATGCAGGCGTCGAGAAGACGGTCCTCATGATGCGGGAGAACGAGGTGGTCTCCATCGTGGTGGAAATGCCGGTGTTCTCTACGCTCTCCGGGCCAGATGGGCGCCTGCTCAGCATCATGCCAAACTCGCGCGCAATCCCCGATTCTGCCTACCAGAACCAGGAGGAGATGACCATCGCCGTCAAGGAGGGATGGGCCGAGCCGGACGAGATAGACCCGCTTCCGGAGATGCCGTCATGAGCCCGCTGTTAACGGCTCTGTTGATCGGCGGGTTCGGAGTGCTTTGCGGCTTCCTCGCTGGACATGGCATGGGCCACTCTGCGGGACGACGACGCGAGCGATGCAGCAACCTCGACACCACGAAGCTGCACATGCTGGCAACCCACGGCTCGAGCGTGCTGTCACCTCCGGTCAGCGGACCCCTCAACCACAGGCCCGCTCCGGACTCCCTCGAAGCGGCGCTGACGAAGCACATCAGGGAGGCGCTGACGAAGCACATCAGGGATGTGCGGCGATGATGCCGCAGATCTGCGGATGGTGCGGACACGAGTCGCTGACGACCATCGTCTCCGCCACGCCCACCTGTTCGACGTGCGGTGCCAGCAAGTACGCCCGCATCGTCGCCTACCTACGTCTACTCGCCCGCATTGGCGGGGTGAAGGGGCCACATGGCCATCCGGCGCATCGACTTCCGTAACCCGGTCCCCGAGCCCATCGGATCAGGGTACAGCAACGACAAGCACGGGCGCGACTTCGAAGTCGTCGAGAAGGGGCAGTGGGTCATCATATCGGCGCGCGCCGGCGACAAGGACAAGGGGGTGAAGCGCTACCGAATACCGGTCACCAACGTGGTAGCGATCACCGAGGATGACGCTGCCGAGGTGCTCAAGTGAGCACCGGTGGAGGATTCATCGACCGGGAAGTGAGGGGCATCCTGGCGAATCTGGATAGCGTCATCGACCGGTGCCCTGACGACTTCAGATTGCACATGAGAGAGCGCTGGGGGGACCGATTCCTGCTGCTCGATGGCGATGAGCTCGCTTGCTATCGCGGCTTCCGGGCAGCGTGCAAGCTGGCACAAGAGACCGCCGCGGCTCACGCGGCGGCTCGCGACCAGCTACGCACCTCCATCGAGGAGCTCGGCCGTCTCATCGCCCCATCGCCCAAGGCCGGGTAGCCTGGTAGGGTGATCACTCGCTCGCGTGCCGCTCAGCTACTTGCAGCGCGCCGCGAGCGCCTTGCAGCTGGTCGTGCGGCCGATGCGTTGTGCGACGAGTGGTACCCGACCCAGCGCGCGGCCTGGGACGATCCCGCGCAGCTCGTATGCTGGCAGGGCGGCAGGCGCATCGGCAAGACCCGCGCGGGCGT
>Ga0302214_1000241_pt1 | contig 13963 bp, 13 predicted proteins | sample II_Fen_N1_3_FD_194584 | JGI IMG/M metagenome (GOLD analysis project Ga0302214, IMG submission 194584) | Peat permafrost microbial communities from Stordalen Mire near Abisko, Sweden - II_Fen_N1_3 | ecosystem: Environmental > Terrestrial > Soil > Wetlands > Permafrost | place: Sweden: Abisko... | reverse complement strand
GCCCCAGCGTGCCGTCGGGCGCGATGTCGTAAGCGAGCAGGTGTTCGCCCAGGGTGTTGGCCACATACAGCACTTTTTCATCCGGGCTGAGCTGGATGCCGTTGGGGCGCTCGATGTCGGCCAGCAGGCGCTTGAGTTCGCCCTTGGCCGAGATGCGGTAAACCGCCGGTTTCGCCGGTGCAATCGCCTGCGCGGGCGGCGCAGGCTGGCCGGGCGCTGGCGGGTTGACGCCGGAATCGGTGAAATAGACATTGCCCCGGCTGTCCACGACCAGATCGTTCGGGCGGCCAAACGGTTTGCCTTCAAAGTTGTCGGCCAGCACTTTGGCTCTGGGCTGCGGGAAGATGATGCCTACACGGGGTTTGAGCACCTGCACCGCGTACAGGTCGCCGTTGGCCGTGAAACCCAGCCCGTTGGCGCCATTGCTGCCCTCAACAAAGGTGGAAGTCGAGCCGTCTGGCGCAATACGGGTAATGCGGTTGGCGTTGGTCTCGGTGAAGATCAGGCTGCCGTCGGGCAAGGCTACCGGCCCTTCGGTGCCGGTGAAACCTTCCTTGATCAGCTCGATGGACGTGCCCGCTGCCACCACACCAGCAATGGCCGGTGTCACCGCCCCGGAAGGCGCCGGGCTTTGCGCCTGGGCGGCTGTCGAGGCAAAAATACCGGCCACGCTGGCGGCCAGCAGGGCGCGGCCAAGGATGTTTTTTGTTGTCATGCGTTTTCCTGGGTTGGGTGGCTATGCGTTCAGAGCTTGGTGCCGCTCGCCCTGGCTTTGGCCAAGGCTTGAACCACTTCCAGCGCTTTTTCGACATTGGCGGCGGGCGTGAGATCGCCGACGGTCGCGGCGACTTTGCCGTCCGGCGTGACGATGAAGGTGGTGCGCTCGACGCGGGCGTGGTCAATCTCAACGCCGCGCGTGTCCTTGCGGCCCGCCGGGATGTCGGTCACATTGAGGTCAAAAGCCTTGGCCACCTTGCCGCCCGCGTCCGAGGCCACAGCCACCTTGCCCGCGCAATACTCGGGGTCAGCGGAGAAGACATTGAGCCGCGCAATGCTGTCGAGCGACACGCCGACGATGGAAGCGCCCGCCGCCGCGAACTTGTCCGTGTTCACGGCAAAGCTGTGCGCCTGGATGTTGCAGCCGCCGGTGTAGGCCGAGGGGTAGAAATAAACCACGACTGGGCCTTTTTTCAGCGCGTCTTTCAGCGAGTAGTTGAAATCCTTGCCCGCCAAGGAGGCTTTGAGGTTGAAATCCGGTGCGGCATCGCCTTCTTTCAGGGCGGCGGCGGCTGGCAAGGCCAGCAGGGCGAACAGGAGCGCGGGCAGGGCCGCTTTGAAAATCCGGTGCTTCATGGTGGTTGTTCTCGTGGGTTTACAAAAGGGTTCAGATGCCTGAAAGGTAGTTCGCCAGGGCTTCGATCTCGGCGTCGCTCAGTGTTTTGGTGATCTGGCTCATGGCGCCGTCCGGGCTGTTGCGCCGTTCGCCCGAGCGCCAGTCGCGCAGTTGCTTGTCGAGGTAGCGCCATTCCTGCCCGCCGATGACGGGCGTGAGCGCGCTGCCTTCCACGCCTTTGCCCAACGCGCCGTGGCAGCTTATGCAGGCCGCAATGCTGCGTGCCGGATCGCCGTTTTCGAACAGGGATTTGCCCAGCGCGTGGCGCTCGCCGTCCTGCCCCTTCATGCCCGACTGGCTGGCGAAATAAGCGGCAATGTCGCGCACGTCCTCGTCGGAGACGCTGCGCGCCATGATCTGCATCTGGTCGTGCGCGCGCGCGCCGGAGCGGAAATCGCGGATTTGCTTGAGCAGGTAATCGGGGTGCTGGCCTCCGAGCTTGGCGAACTTGCCTTCCGGTCCGTTGGAATGGCCCGCACCGTTGCCGTCCACGCCGTGGCACTCGATGCAACGCTCCGAGTCGGCCTTTTCGCGGCCCAGCGCCGGGTCGCCCTTGGCGGGCAACGCCTTGGTTGGCGCCGGATCGACCGCCCGCGCCTTGCCGACAGCGGGTGCCGCCATGACCGGCAGCAGGCAAGCCGACATCAGGGCGCTGTAAAACAGGGTTCTCACAAGCGCCTTGACTTCAGGATTTTTTGTAGAAGTTGTGGCACGTCTTGCAGGCCCGCGAAATATTGCCAGCCAGCTCCTGCGCATGCTCAAACTGCTGAGAATCGACCGACTGGGCAATCTCGCCCGCCCAGTCCTTGCTCTTTTTCGACAGGTCCACCGCGTCTGGCGCATCGCCCTTGGCCACGAAATGCGACTCCACCTGCGTGAACATGCGGTGCAGTTCGGCGGCCTCGGCTTTGCTGCTCTTGGCATTTTTCAGGGCGATGTTGGAGGTCAGGCTCAGGTTGGTGTCCTCGATGGTCTGCATCAGGTCCGTGTCCAGCTCGGTGCCAGCGGCGCGCACGCCTCCAGTCAGCAGCGTTACCAGTCCCATCACGATCAGCGTCTTGCGCATAAAGCAAAGATTCCTTACAGCGCGGGGCAGAGCGCCCCGCTTTCTTGTTGAAGTGAACGGATCAGGCCAGGATGTCCTTGATCACCTTGCCGTACACCACCGTCGGGCGCTCGGAGCGCCCGTTGTTCAGGAAGGTGGTCTTGAGGTGATCCAGGCCCATCAGTTGCAGCACCGTGGCGTGCAGGTCGTAGGTGTCCACGGCCTTGTCTTTGTCAGCGGTCTGCAGGCCGATATCGTCGGTCTCGCCGTAGGTGAAACCGGCTTTGAGGCCGCCGCCCGCCATCCACTGGGTGTAGCCCCAAGGGTTGTGGTCGCGGCCCGTGCCGCTTTCGCCCCAGGAGGTGCGGCCAAACTCGGAAGTCCAGACCACCAGCGTGGTCTCCAGCAGGCCGCGCGATTTCAGGTCGGCCAGCAAACCAGCGATGGGCTTGTCCACCAGACGGGCCATGCCCTTGTGGTTTTCTTCCAGCCCGTCGTGCGCATCCCAGTCCAGTCGCTCGGTGGCCAGAGCCTGCGGCAGGCTGGAGACCACCTGAACGAAGCGCACGCCGTTTTCCACCAGACGACGCGCCCGCAGCAGGGTCTCGCCGTAGGTGCGGCTGTGGTTGTCGTCGATGCCATACAGCGTCTTGGTGGCGGCGCTTTCCTTGCTCAGATCAACCGCCTTGGGCGCAGCCACCTGCATGCGGTCGGCCAGCTCGTAGGAGCGGCTGCGCGCGCGCAGTTCGGTGTCGGACGGGTAGCGATCAGTGCCCAAGGCGTTGAGCCGCTTGAGCAGATCCAGCGACTTGCGCTGCTGCGCGCTGTTGCGCGTGTCCGGGCCGTTGAGGTACAGGATGGGGTCATCGCCGGGGCGGAAGGGCGTGCCTTGGTACACCGCTGGCAGGAAGCCGGAGTTCCAGTTGGCCGCGCCCGCACGCGGCTCGCGGTCGCCGTTGTAGAGCACAACATAGGGCGGCAGGTCTTGATTGGCCGAGCCCAGCGCATAACTAATCCAAGCTCCGAGCGAGGGGCGGCCAGGGTTGACGTCGCCGGTGTTGAGCTTGAGGATGGAGATGTCGTGCGTGGCACCCACCGTCACGCTGGACTTGATGAAGGTCAGCTTGTCGGCCTGCGTGGCCAAGTTGGGCAGCAGATCCGAGAACCAGGCGCCGCTGTCGCCGTGCTGCTTCCACTCGCGTTTGGACGCAAACAGCTTGCCGACACCGCCCTGGGTACTGGTCTTGATGCCCTTGAGGAAGGATGCCGGAACCTCCTTGCCAGCCAGCTTGATCAGCTCGGGCTTGTAGTCGTACAGGTCCAGCGTGCTGGGCGCGCCCTCCTGGTGCAGCCAGATCACCGACTTGATCTTGGCGGGAAAATGCGGTGCCTTGGGGGCCAGCGGATCGGCGGCCAAGTCGGCGGCATAGGCGGCTGAGAAGCCACCCAAGCCGGGAATCACACCGCTGAAGGCGGCGGCACCGCCCAAGTACAGCCCTGACTTGCGCAGAAAGTCGCGACGGGAATCGTTGCTCATGAAAATATCCTTGTGTTTATTTCGGTCGGAAGTGAAGGCTCAGAAGCGGTAAGCAAAATCGTTGTCGTTGGCCACGGTGTGAACCAGATCGACAAAGGCTGCCGCCTTCACCGGGTCGATGCTCTTGGTGTCTTTCAGGCCGGTGGGAACCGCCACATCAAACTTGCCGCTGGCCGCTTTTTGCCTCACGACGATCTGCTGCTCGGCCAGGAAGGTCTTGAGCACGCCACGCTCGGCCTTGCTCGGCTCGCGTGAGAACAGGATTTGGTAGAGGCGGCTGAGTTGGGCGTCTTCGCTCGCACCCGCCTCGTTGATCACGCGCCCGGCCAGCGACTGGGACCAGTCGAACACCACGTCGCTGTTGAAGAGCGTGAGTGCCTGCAGCGGCGTGGTCGTCACATCACGCTTGTGGTGCGGATGGTTCGGATTGGCCGGATCGAAGTTTTCCGTGATCGGGTAAGGAAAACTGCGGCGTGTGAACACGTACAGGCTGCGGCGGCCCCAGTCTTCTTTGTCCTTGGACACGCTCCAGGAGCCGCCTTCGATGTAGTTGGTGTTGCCTGCCTTGGTGCCAGCCTTGAGGATGGGCGGGAACACCGAGGGGCCGCCCACCTTGTCAACCAGCTGGCCCGATGCGTACAGCAGCGAGTCACGGATCACTTCGGCTTCGACGCGCTTGCGCGGGTAAAAAGCCAGCAGCTTGTTTTGCGGGTCAAGCGTTGCCACATCGGGGCGCTCGTCGGAAGCTTGGCGATAGACGCTGGAAAGCAGGATGTCGCGGTGCAGCTTTTTGACGCTCCAGCCGTTCTTGACGAAGTTGCTCGCCAAGTAATCCAGCAGCTCGGGGTGCGTGGGTTTTTGGCCCGCGCGGCCAAAGTCCTGCACCGTCGAGATGATGCCCTTGTCGAAATACTGCGCCCAGACCCGATTGGCATAGACGCGCGCGGTCAGCGGGTTGGCGTCGCTGCTGAGCCAGTTGGCCAGCGCCGTGCGTCGGCCCGAGGAGGTTTCGGTCGGCGTGATGGCCGCTTCGCCTTTGCCGCCCCACAGCGTCGGAATGGCGGGTTGCACGGCTTCGAGCGGGCGCTCGTGGATGCCGCCAAAGCGCACATGGGTGGGCGGAACATCCTTGTTGCCCAGCTCGAACGCCGTCGTCAGGTAAGCGGAGCCCTTGGCGGGGCGCTGGCCGTCGAACTTCTTGAGCTCGGCTTGCAGCGCCTTGTATTCAAGCCACTTGGGCTTGTTGGCCGCGTTGTAGTACTGAAAGCCTTCTTCGGAGGTTTTTTCGAGGAAATTGGCAATGTCCGCCTCGCTCGCCACGGCATCCTTGCGCCAGTTGACCCACTTGTCCAGCGGCGTCCACTCGCCCTCGGGCTTGAAGATGGATGCTTGGCTGTCGGTCAGGTAGCGCTCGTTGTGGTACTTGCGACCGGCTTCGCGCACGGTGTCCAGAATGGCTCTTTGCTTGGCGCGGATGTCCTTGGTGGCCGCTTGGTAGGCGGCTTGTTCCTTCTCGTACTGGCTGTCCCACTCGGTCGCTGTGCCCTTGGCCAGGGGCATTTTTTCGTTGAAGGCGGTGTTGGCAAAGAACGCCTGGAGCTGGAAATACTCCTTCTGGCTGACCTTGTCGGACTTGTGGTTGTGGCAGCGCGCGCAGCCGACGGTGGCGGCCAAGAAGGTCTCGCCCACCAGATCGGTCATGTCAGTTTCGATTTGGTATTTGCGCTGCACCAGATCGCGCGAGTTGCGGTTGTCGGGGTAGCCCGCCAGAAAGCCCGTGGCCACCTTGGCCTCTTGGCTGTCGGGCCAGAGCTCGTCGCCTGCCACCTGCTCCTGGATGAAGCGGCTGAAGGGCTTGTCCTGGTTGAAGGCCTTGATCACGTAGTCGCGGTAGCGCCAGTTGTTTGGGCGCGTGACATCTTGCTGAAAGCCCGAGCTGTCGGCGTAGCGGGCCAAATCGAGCCAGCGCCTAGCTTGGCGCTCGCCGAAGTGCGGCGAAGCGAGCAGGCGGTCGGCCAGCTTTTCATAGGCATTGGGCGACTTGTCGGCCACGAAGGCACTCACTTCTTCGGGCGCTGGCAGCAGACCCCAGGTATCGAGCGTGGCGCGCCGGATAAAGGTGGCGCGGTCGGCATCCTTCGAGGGTTTCAATCCCTTGGCTTCGAGCTGCGCGAGCACGAAAGCGTCGATGGGCGTGCGCACCCAAGCCTTCTGCTTGACTTCAGGCGTGGCACTGGCTTGCACCGACTGGTAGGCGGACCAAGCCTTGGGCGCCGCGCTGCCTGCATTGGCAGACGTTTTGGTTTCCTGCGCCAGCGCAGAGCCACTCAGGGCGCCCAGCATGACCGACAGATAAATAGCCTTGTTTTTCATGCCCGTACACCTCGCAAAATATGAATCGATTGACGCATTGACCTACTCCATTTCAAAGCAAAAACCCAATCCTGTTTCAAGTGCGACGCCTGTTCATCAAAAAGATAAAAGATAAACGGGCCAGCAGATAAATCAGGGAAAACAGATGCAGCCAGGAGCAATCATCGTGCCAACTTAATCCATCCTCTTTGCGCAGCCATAAATAACAGCAAGTCATTGTTTTATATTGATATTTTTTAATTTAATTAAAAAATTCAATATTCATCTAAGGAAAATTAGACCCTCTTTATTTAGAACTGCCTCAATCCGAGCAGGCCCACTGTTCGGATTTCAACAGGGTAGTTGAATAATCAACACAAACAGGCTAAAAACCATTAAAAACCCTTGGCACACAATCTGCTAAACCTAGGCTGCAGGTTATTTTCCAGCCACTAAAAAAAGGGTTATTCAAGTGTCCTCTTTCAAAATCACGGCGCAGGCAGCAGCCGTGCTGCTCGCTTTGTCGGGTGGCGCAGTGCAGGCGGCGCAACCCAATAACGAGATCAACACACTCAAAGGCGTCGTCAGTGAGTTGCAAAAGCAGCTTCAAGAACTCAAAAAGAGCAACTCACGGGCCAGCGCGCCCTCGCTGGAGCAAGCCCGTGTCGAGGAACTGGCTAAACAGGTGAACGAGCTGCGCGCCCAACTGGCGAAACAGCAAACGGCGGCGCAGGCCACGCAAGCGGCGGCGCCCGCCCCCTCGGCTGAAGGCGAAAGCGCCGAAGCCATCGCCGCCCGCACCTCGGCTACCAAGGCCGATGTTCAGGGTCTGCGCGCCGACATGGAGAACTACAAGTACGACCAGTCGCGCTTGCAGGAGCGCAACATTCCCAGCGTGACGCGCAACACCAAGATCGGCGGCTCGGTCACGGCGCGCTACGACTACCAGAGCGAAGCCCTCACGCCCACCAACTCGGGTGGCATCACCTCCCCCAACCATCATGGCTTTGCGCCACTGGGCTTTGCTCTGAACTTCAGCGGCAACCTGTATCGTGACTACGCCGAGGGCCGCGACTTGACTTACCGCTTGGCATTGAGCGGCTCAAATTCGGCCGGTAGCACCACGACCAGCCTGACCGATGCTTACCTGCGCTACAGCTTTCAACCGGCCACCGGCAACGTGGAAGACCCGTTGGGCACAGTGACACTGGGCCAGCAGACCGTGGCCTTCGGCCTGGATGCCCAAGCAACCGACCCCGAAGTCAAGGCCGTGATCAACAACGCCGGTTTTGTCAGCGGCCTGAGCCTGGGCACGCGCCAGACCGGGCTGGTGCTGGCCGGTGACTTTGCCCCCTACGTTGACTTCAGCAACAACTACCGTGCGCCACTGCTGTCTTATTCGCTGGGCCTGTTCAACGGCAACGGAGCCAACCGTGGCGACAACAACAATGCCAAAGACATCGCGGGCCGCCTGGTTTACACGCTGCCGGTGGACTACAGCAGCTGGCTGCGTCAGTTGCAGGTCGGTACTTCCTACTACCGTGGCGTCACATCGCTGGCGCCCACTGGCGGCACGACGCAGACCAAGTCAGGCACGAACAACCGCTACGGCTTTGATATCAACTGGACGCACCTACCCTACACGGTCACCTATGAAATTGCCGAAGGCAAGCAGGACCTGATCAGCGCCACGAAAATCAATCCAGACGGCATCCAGCGTGGACGCGGCCAGTACCTCAACATCGGCTACACCTGGGGCGAGCAGTTCCTCAAAAGCGCCACCGGCGTAGCCAAGTACGACGACTTCTGGCCCAAGTCTTACCAAGCGTTCGTACGCTTTGACGAATTTGATCCTAATCGCAGCGGACTCTCGCTCAACGACAAGGTGCTGGCCACGACGCTGGGCCTGAACATCTTCTTCGCAGAAACCACCAAGCTCCAAATCAACTACACCAGCACACGCAACCAGACGCCAACCGCCGACAAGCCTGCGAAGGTCAACTCAGTGGCCGCGCTGCTCAACGCCGCGTTCTGACCTCCCCCTTCACACTTTTTACGAAAGCGCTTCCATGAAACGTCGTTCCTTTAACTCAGCCCTGATCGCAGGGCTGGCCGCCCCGGCTCTGATCGGTCTGGGCACCCAGGCCCGCGCGGCAGGTAATCCCACGACCATCCGCATCGGTTTTTCCAACGCTGGCTCGGGCGGGCGTCCGCTGTCCTCGGGCACCTTTGCGGCCAACGCCGCTATGCTCGGCGACATCGAGAAAGAATTTGCCACCGACAACATTAAGATCGAATATAAGTATTTCGTCGGTGCCGGCCCAGCCACGAACGAAAATTTCGCCAACGGCCTGCTGGACTTGTGCTTCAGCCACGGCGATCTGCCCTTTCTAGTCGGTAATTCGACAGGTCTGAAGCGTAAGGCCATCCTATCGGGCTCGCGCGGCGGCGACGTTCACCTCATCGGCCCGGCCAGCAGCACCGCCAAGAGTCCGGTGGACATCAAGGGCAAGACCCTGTCAGTCCAAAAGGGCACAGCCACCCAGCTCCAGCTGTACCGCGTGCTCGAAAAGTTCGGCATCACCGAGCCGGAAAAAGAGTTCCGCATCATCAGCCAGATCAAGGACGATCAGCGCGCCTCGCTGGCTACGGGCAATATCGCAGGCGCTATAGACACCCCGTTCGGCTTGGAAGCGCGCGGCGTGGCCAAGCGCATCGTTTCGCTCTACGACGATCCACTACTCTCCTCACCCGGCACCATCTGGGTGGGCGAGGCCTTCGAGTCACAGTATCCCGGTATCGTGCAGCGTATCGTCACCGCGCTGGTCAAGCGCGCCCACTGGTCCACGCTGGAGGCCAACCGCGAGACGCAGTACCAGTTGTGGACGCGCTCGGGAACCGACACCTACCTGGACAACAAGGAGAACTGGAGCCGGGTCAAGGATCTGCGCACCCGCATCAACCCGCTGCTGGATGACTACTACGTGGGCGGGCTGCAAAAAGCGGTGGGCGAGATGAAGAAATACCGCCTGCTGCGCCGCGAGGTGAACATGGACTTCATCGAGCGCAAGTACCTCAACCACGCCCTGGCCGAGCTCAAGCTGGAGAACTACTGGCCGACGCAGGACGCTCAGGGCAAGTTTGTCCGCACCTGATCCGTAACCCAAGGAGTTCGTCACATGAGCGCATCGGCCCACGACAGCCAAGTCTTTCCCGGCATCACGCTGAATACCCCGCCGTGGAGTGGCACAAGCAGGCACCTGGCTGATGCCTGCGCCACGCTGGGCCGCCTGCTGCGCGTGGCCTTGGTGGGCTTGGTTCTGCCAGCCCTGCTGCTGGGCTTGTGGTGGCTGACGGCGCAGCGCGCCTGGATTGCCCCGCAGATCCTGCCGTCCCCGGCGTTTGTGTGGGAGTCGCTGTGCATCGTGCTCGACAGTGGCGAGCTGTGGCCGCACATCGGCCACAGCGCACGGCGCGTCGGCTGGAGCCTGCTGCTGGGCGGGGGTGCCGGGCTGGTGCTGGGCTTTGGCATGGGTTTGTCGAGCACGTTGCGCGCTTACCTGCTGCCGACTTTGCGGGCGCTGGCGCAGGTGCCGGTGATCGGCTGGATTCCGCTCTTGATCATCTTTGCTGGCATTGAGGAGCCGCTCAAGCTCTGGGCCGTCTCGCTCGCGGTGGCCGTGCCGGTGATGCTGACCATGCTTGACGGCATTGCCAACATCTCTACCACCTTACTGGAAGTGGGGCGTGTTTACTGCTTTTCGCCGGTGCAGATTCTGCGTCGCATCGTCCTTCCTGCCACGCTGCCCAGCCTGTTCAGCGCCCTGCGCCAAGGTGTCATGCAGGCTTGGCTGACGGTGATCTTCGTGGAACTGCTCTCAGCCAGCGACGGGTTAGGATTTTTCATGGCCTACAGCCGCTCGCTGGGCCAGATTGACATGGTGATCGTTTCGATGGCCGTCATCGGTGCCGTTGGCATCCTGATCGAGGTGCTGCTGCGCCTGATCGAGCGTCCTCTTCAATCTTGGCGCCGCGCCGCCTTCTGACCTGACTAGGCCTTGTCAATGACCACTTCTTCCCCTCCTGAAGCGCGCTGGGATCTGCGCGCATTCGCGCTGCCAGCGCTGATTCTCCTTGCTTGGTCTGCCGTGACCTGGCTACAACTCGTCGATACCAAAGTGATCGTGCCACCGTGGAAAGTCATCGACACGGCCTTGAGCGAACTGGGCCGCAGCGACTTTTACATGGGCGTGGTCATGAGCCTGTGGCGCGACCTGGCAGGCTTTTCGCTGGGCGCAGTCGCTGGCATCGCCTTGGGCGTGCTGCTGGGCGTGTCTTCTCTGGCCGCGCTGCTCATCGGCCCGACCTTTCACACCCTGCGCCAGATTTCCCTGTTCGCTTGGCTGCCGCTGCTGGGGGCCGTCGCTGGCTCGGGCAACCTGTCCAAAATCATTTTTGTGGCTTTTTCCACCTTCTACCCGGTGGTGCTGGCGACCCTAGCGGGTGTGCAGGGGGTCAGCCAGGCGCATGCGGAAGTCGCCCGCGTCTATGGCTTTACGCACAGCCAAATATTTTGGCGCCTGATTCTGCCCTCGGCCTCGCCGCAAATCCTCTCGGGCATCAAGCTCGGGCTGATCTATGCGTGGCTGGCCACCATCGGCGCCGAGTTCTTGCTGTACGACTTCTCGAACGGGCTGGGCATGATCGTCATCCGGGGCCGCTCGGCCTTCCGGGTCGAGTTGATCCTGTTCGGCCTGCTGGCCATCGGCCTGATCGGCTACGGTTTCAATCGCCTGGCCGAAGCCGCCGAGCGCCGTCTGCTGCGCTGGCGCGCTCCGGCATGCTAAACCCGCTCCCACACAACGCTGTCACGCCATCCCCCTTACTTTTGAAAGAAGCCCTGTCATGCCTCAAGCCGGCACCATCGAGATCAGGAACCTGCATAAACATTACGAGGTCAAGGGCAAGCCGCTCAAAGTCCTTGAAAACATTTCCCTGTCCATCAAGCCGGGCGAGTTCGTCAGCATCGTCGGCTCCAGCGGCTGCGGCAAATCGACGCTGCTGCGCCTGCTGATCGGGCTGGAAGCGGGCTACGAAGGCCAGCTGCTGCTCGACGGCAAGCCGATTACCGGCACCAGTTTGGACCGGGGCATCGTTTTTCAGGAGCACCGGCTGTTTCCCTGGCTGACCGTGGAGCAAAACGTCGGCCTGGGCCTGCTCAACGCGCCCGGCACGCAGGCGGCCAAGGACAAAAGCGTGCAGGAGCACATCCATCTGGTGGGCCTGAAGGGTTTTGAGAAAGCCCATCCTTATCAGTTGTCCGGCGGCATGTCGCAGCGCGTGGCCATTGCCCGCGCGCTGGTGAACCGCCCGGAGGTGCTGCTGCTCGACGAGCCTTTCGGCGCGCTGGACGCGCTGACCCGCACCCGCCTGCAGCAGGAACTGCAGCGCATCTGGCAGGCCGAAGGCATCACCGCCATTTTGGTGACGCACGACGTGGAAGAAGCCGTCTATCTGGGCGACCGCGTGGTGGTCATGCAGCCGCGCCCTGGGCGCATCAAACGCATTGTCGATGTGCCGCTGACCCGTGCGCGTGACCGGGTCGGCGCCGATTTTGTCGCCATCAAGGACGACGTGCTCAGCGAGTTCAGCCACGAGATCAACCACGCCACCGTGGCCGAGCGGCTGGAACGCTCTGCCGAGCCCTTAGCGGCCTGAGCGCCTTATTTTTCTTTCACCCTTGACTTTTTTACCTCCACTAGAACGAAGCCACCATGCAACTGCACCGCACCCTCATCGCCCTCACTCTGGCCGCCAGCAGCTCGCTGCTCTGGGCCCAAGAAGCCGCCTCCACCGCCCCGGCGGCAGCGGCCCCCAGCGCGACGGCCAAAGCCTACGTAGCGCCGCCCTGGATTTACAAGACCAAGCAGCTCAACCGCGCCCAGGTCGATGCCCTGCTGGCCAAGCCCAATAAACTGGTCATCATTGACCTGCGTCGCCCGGACGAGCTGGTCAAGTACGGCAGCTTCCCCATCTACCTGAATGTGCAAATCAAGGAACTGCCGAATCTGCTCGCCTACATCCCCAAGGACCGCACCATCTTGACGGTGTCCAACCGCGCCCACCGCGCCGGTGCGGCAGGCGATCTGCTCACCAGCAAAGGCTATAAAGTGGCGGGTGCCACCGGCTCCGAAGACTACCGCGAAGCGGGCGGCACCATCGTCAAGCTCGCTCCTCCCGCCCCAACGGCATCTGCTGCTCCGGCTGAAGCGACCAAATAAATCCACCACACCGAGGCTCTGCGCCGCAGCGCCTCTTGCCTGAGAGAGACACCATGCGCATCCAAGCGAGCCCGCCCAACAGTCCGTATGACAACACTGCCCAGGCAGATACGCCGCCCCTGCGCAGTAGCATCCGCATTGCGCTGTGGGATCTGCCTGTGCGGATTTTTCACTGGTCTTTGCTCGCGGCAGTCGGCACGGCCATCGTGACCGGCCAGCTCGGAGGCGGCTGGATGGGCGTGCATGGCAAGGCCGGGCTGGCCATCATTGGGCTGGTGGTATTTCGGATTCTGTGGGGCTTTTTCGGCTCCACCTATGCGCGCTTCGCTACCTTTGTGCCCACGCCCAGCCAGTTGCAGGCCTACCTGCGTGGCCAGTGGCGCGGCACCGGGCACAATCCGCTGGGCGCGCTGTCGGTACTGGCGTTGCTGGGCTTGCTGGCGCTGCAGGCGGGCACCGGCCTGTTCGGCAATGACGACATCGCCTTCGTCGGCCCCCTAGCCGATCTGGTCAGCGAGACGCTGAGCCACAAGCTCACCGGCTGGCATCAGCGACTGGCCACGGCGCTGTATGCGCTGCTGAGCCTGCATGTGCTGGCCATCGTGTTTTACGAACGCGTCAAAAAAGACAAACTGCTCAAGCCCATGCTGACGGGCTGGAAGGAAGTCGCGGCCAATACGAAGCCGCCCCGCCAAGCCACTCCACTGGGATTGCTGGTCTGTATCCTGCTGGCGCTGGGTGCAGTCTATGGCGCCAGCGGCTGGTGGATCAGCAGTCCCGAGAGCGCACAAGCACCGACGGCCAAGGCTACGGTGCCAAAACAGGGCACTCACCGCCCCAGGTCTTTGGCGCTAACGCCCGCAATGCCCCAGTTTTCCTTGGGCACCTCCTGAATCCAGACGCGCACATTGGCAATCGGCGTACCAGTGGCCTCGACCAGCGCGGCGCTGACTTTTTCGATCACCGCGCGTTTTTGTTCTTCAGTACGGCCTTCAATCATGTAAATCTGGGCAAATGGCATGGTGGTTTCTCCAAACTTAAACAAAACGGATGCTGGTGCTGCCCATGCCTTGCACGCGCAACGTGACGTTGTCGCCCGGCTGCACCGCCACGGCTTCAGTGATGCCGCCCGACAAAATCAGGCTGCCCGCCGGAATGCATTCGCCGCGCTCGGCCAGGTGATTGGCCAGCATGGCGATGGCCGCCGCCGGATGGCCCAGCACGGCGGCGCCCGCACCAAAAGCCACCGGCAGACCGTTTTTCTCCAGCACGATGCCGACGGTACGCAGGTCCACGCCGGTCACGCTCATGGGCTGGCCGCCGACCACAAAGCGCGCCGCCGAAGTGTTGTCGGC
>Ga0302214_1000237_pt1 | contig 14106 bp, 10 predicted proteins | sample II_Fen_N1_3_FD_194584 | JGI IMG/M metagenome (GOLD analysis project Ga0302214, IMG submission 194584) | Peat permafrost microbial communities from Stordalen Mire near Abisko, Sweden - II_Fen_N1_3 | ecosystem: Environmental > Terrestrial > Soil > Wetlands > Permafrost | place: Sweden: Abisko... | reverse complement strand
GCTCGCCAACCTCGGCAAACTAGATAGCTTTCTTAACCTCCACCTTCTGAGGATTGCACTGTCAATGGCCAAGCCTTCCAACATCGCCGACGCCAACCTGGCCCTGCCCGACACCACCGAGGGGCGTGCGCCGCTGGATTCGGCCCTGGACGACCTGATCGGTTACGCCATGCGTCGCGCCCAGCTCAAGCTGTTCCAGAACCTGATCGGTCGACTTTCCGAGCACGACCTGCGCCCGGCTCAGTTCTCGGCCCTGGCGATCATCGAGCAGAATCCCGGCCTGATGCAGGCCGACCTGGCCCGCGCCCTGGCGATTGAGCCGCCCCAGGTGGTGCCGCTGCTGAACAAGCTGGAAAGCCGCGCCCTCGCCGTGCGTGTGCGCTGCAAGCCGGACAAGCGCTCGTATGGGATCTTCCTCAGCAAGACCGGCGAAACCCTGCTCAAGACGCTCAAAGAGATCGCCGCACAGAGTGACCTTGACGCCACCGCAGCCCTGGACGGTCAAGAACGTGCAGAGCTGCTGCGCTTGCTGAAGAAGGTGTATCAGGACTGACAGGCCTACCAGAGCGCCACGGTGTAGAGCACCAGGAAACGGGTCTGGTTTTCATCGCGAAACGCCGCGCCGCTCGGGAAGTCATTGCGATAGATCGACTTGCGCGCCATCAGCCCGACGTTCTTCAGCGGGCCGCTCTGGATCACGTAGCCCAGTTCCATCTGGAACTCGCGCTCCTTGCGATCCTCGGCATTGAACGCCGCCAGCTCGATGTTATCGCCGCGCACATAACGCAGCCGGCCCTTCAGGCCCGGTAAACCGGATGCCGCGAAGTCATAGTCGTAGATCGCCTGCCAGGTGCGTTCCTTGGCATTGAGAAAGTCCGAACTCATGGTCAGTTCGCTCATGCCCATCAGCTCAGTCCCCGAGATATAGGGCGTGGCCGTCTCGCCACTGGAATGCATGTAGCCCAGGCTGAATTTGTGACCGCCCAGGCGGTAGCCAAACAACGCCGAGAGATTGCGGTTATCCACGTTCCCCGCCTTGGCACTGCCGTCCTCGCGACTGAAGAAACTGCGCAGATCACTGGTGAGCACGCCATCGCCCACGGGCAGATTGTGCAGCAACGCCAGGGTGTCCTGCTGGTAGAGGTCGGCGATCTGCGAGTGATAGGCGCGCAGGCTGAGGTCTTTGTTGACCTGGTAGTCACCGCCGACGTAAGCCAGGTGCGAGGTGGTGGCGGTGGCATTGAAACGCCGGTTGGGCGAGGCGATGGTCATGGCCTCGTAGTTGGTGGAGTCGCGCTTGTTGATGCGGTCGATGTAGCCCGTATTAAGGGTCAGACCATCGATATCCTTGGAGCTCAAGGTGGTGCCGCGAAAGGTTTGCGGCAGCAGGCGCGACGGGCTGGCAAAGGCGAACGGCAGGAAGATCGACACGTCACCGGTCTTCACGGTGGTTTGTGCAAACCGCAGCTTGGCGGTCGGCGCCAGGCGCGAGTATTCATCGGCGGCACGCTTGTCGCTGGCCGACACCGGCAACAACTCGGTGCCGCTGCGGTCCGGCGAAGAGTCGAGCTTGACCCCCATCAGCCCGCGCACATCCAGGCCAAAGCCCACCGGCCCTGGGGTGTATCCCGATTCCAGGTTGAGGATGAACGCCTGAGCCCATTCCCGCGCAGCGGTCTTCGCACCGTCGTCCTTGTAGTCGCGGTCCAGGTAGTAATTGCGCAGGGTCAAGGTGCCGTGGCTGTCGTCGACAAAACCTGCCGCCCACAGCTGGCTGGGCAGGACGCTCAAGGCCAGCAACGCCATGACCAGGCCCGGCTTGTGGTTCGGCACACGGGAGACGGACGCCACTGCAACGGCGTCCTCCATAGGGAGTTTTGGCATGTTCGTTGTCCATTTTTTGTTGTTGTTTTTGGGGTGACACACGCTCGGCCCAGTCGGCTTCGCGAACAGAGAATGGAAACAGCCGACGGTGCTCGTCAACCGCAAATGACCGATAATCGAACATTAATAAAGCTATCTACTTTTTAGATCAGCATAGATACACATCTCAACACCATGATTTTAAAGTACTTATTTATCGATTTTTGCATTTTTAATACGTCATTCATTTTTTAGTTATCTTTGTTATCTTAATCGGCAGCAGCCACTTGCGCTCGCCACCACAACAAAAACAACAACAATGAGGTTTGCCCATGGACAGTCCATCGCGTCGTTCGACGCTGACTATCGCGTTGTGCTTTATCGTTGCGCTGATCGAGGGGTTCGATCTGCAAGCCGCCGGAACCACCGCCGCAGGGTTGCGTCAGAGTTTTGCCCTGGACCCGAAGATGCTCGGCTGGGTATTCAGCATCGGGATCATTGGCCTGCTGCCGGGGGCGTTCTTCGGCGGCTGGGTCGCCGACCGAATCGGGCGCAAGAAAATCCTGGTGATCGCCGTGCTGCTGTTCGGGCTGTTCTCGCTTTGCACCGCGTTTGTCGAAAGCTACTCGAGCCTGCTGTTGGTGCGTTTTTTGACCGGCCTGGGGCTGGGCGCCGCGCTGCCCAACCTGATCGCCCTGTGCGCCGAAGCGGCCAGCGAACGCAACCGTGGCACCGCCATCAGTGTCATGTACTGCGGCGTGCCATTGGGCGGCGCATTGGCGGCGGTGGTGGCGATGTTTTCCAGTGAACACTGGCAGACCACCTTTATCATCGGCGGCCTGGCGCCCTTGTTGGCCGTGCCCTTGATGATCCTGCTGCTGCCTGAATCCAACGCCTTTCGCCAACAGTCCGACAAGACCCTCAGTGCTCGCCCCTCCACCCGCCAGGCGCTGTTCAGCGAAGGCCGCGCGCGCACCACGCTGGCGTTGTGGCTCAGCTACTTCTTCACCCTGACCGTGATGTACATGCTGCTGAACTGGCTGCCGTCGTTGTTACTCGAACAAGGTTTCAGCAAACCCCAGGCGGGCATGGTGCAGATGCTGTTCAACATTGGCGGCGCCCTTGGCTCACTGCTCGGCGGTGTCCTGCTGGACCGCTGCAATCCCTTCAAAGTGGTGCTGTTCGTGTATGCCGGGTTGCTCGCGGCCTTGGCCGGGGTCGGGCTGTCGGTGGGCATCGTGCCCATGGCCATCGCGGGTTTCGCCGCAGGCTTGTTCGTGATGGCCGCGCAGTTGGTGCTCTATGCGTCGGCACCGCCTTCCTATCCAACGGCGGTGCGCGCCACCGGCGTCGGTGCAGCCGTGGCCATCGGCCGGCTGGGCTCGGTGGCCGGACCGCTGGCGGCGGGACAACTGCTCGCCGCAGGTGCGGGCACCACGGGAGTCCTGCTGGCGACCTCCCCCGGGGTGGCGATCGCGGCGCTGGCCATCATCACCGTCATGGTGCGTAAGGCGCCACTGAACCTACCCACCCCGGAAGCGGCCGGGCACACCCAAGCCTAGAACTTGTGCAGCCAATTGAGCACCAGTTTATTGCCTTCGGTGCGGTTCTCAGCCTGCTGTTCAAAGTAGGCGTTCACCGACAGCACATTCTCCTTGTTGAAGGCGTATAGCAGGCCTGGGCCCATGGCCCAGACCTTCTCCCGACGCCCGCTCACGGCGTGCCCATCGACCTGGGTGTCGGTGATCTGCTTCAACCAGTAGCCGTTCAACCCCACGCTCAATTGCTGGCTCAAGGCATATTGCAGCGTCAGGTTGGCATGCAACGCCTGGCCGGCCTGGGTCTCGGAAACATCACCAAAGCCTGCCTGCGGATCATCATTCTTGCCATTCCACAGGTACATGAAACGCCCGCTCGCCGACCACTTCGGGCTGAACCAGTACGTCGCCGCGTAATACGGGTTGAATGACCAGAAGTTGCTGCCCGGGTTGATCGAGCGCTTGCGGTCATAGGCCCCCACCGGCACCGAGACATCGGCTTCGACTCGCTGGGTCAGCAACGGGCTGCCATCGGCGCGGCTCAGGGTCGGCAGTTGCAGGAAGGCACCAAGCGTCACATCCCCCAAACCGGCGCGGGAACTCAGCGCCGCATTGTTCAAACCGTCGTCGACATCCGCGTGGACCAGGGAGGTGTTGATCAGGGTGAATCCCGGCATTGCGCCATTGGCCAGGGGTTGGCCGACGTAGATGATCTGCGTGGTAGGCGCCACCACCTCCAGGTCCTGCTTGGGCAACGCCAGCTTGTTGCCGTTGGCATCATTGAAACGGCTGGCCCGGGAGTACGTCAGGTATTCCTCCAGGTACCAGCCAGGGCCGGCGGGGGCCGGTGAGCCGTCGTAGAAACTGGTGCTGCCGAGGTTGAGTCCGGGCAGGTCGTAAGCGTGTGCAGTCGATGACAGTGCGACCAAAGTCATGGCCGCAACCGTCCGCAAGATAGGCTTGAGCATCTTGTATGTCCTGTATTTTTGTTGTTATTCAAGACCCCCGACGCGGAGGATTCGCGCCGGGGTTTACCACTGTTGCAACCCCTACACGTAGGTCGCGGCCAACCCACCGTCCACCGGCAGATTGACCCCGTTGACCCAGCGCGCGGCGTCCGAGCAGAGGAAGGCAATCACCGCCGCCACCTCATCGGCCAGGGCCGGACGGGTCATGCGCTGGCTGTCTGCGGCCACCCGCTCCGGCCCGAGCATGCTGACGAAATCGCCGAGAATCGGGGTAAACACCGGCCCCGGCGCGACGCAGTTGATGCGCACCGAGTGCTCGCGAAACCAGCCCTGGGATTGCTGGAAGCTCCACACGATCAGCGCTTCCTTGAAGTACTGATAACAGCTGTCCTGCCCCACCGGATTGGCCGCCAGCCACTGCTCCCCGGCTGCGAAGCTTTGCGTCGCGGCCAGGGCCTTGTGCAGCTCCAGCCGTTGCGGCCATTGCGCGCCGAGGACCGAGGCGACATTGACGATGCTGCCGCCCGCCGGCATGCGTGGCAGCAGCGATTGAGTCAGGTGCCGCAGCCCCAGGTAATTGACCGTGGCCACCGCTTGCACGGGCGCCGTACCGGGCACGCCGGCAATGTTGCACAGCCCATCGACGCGCGCCGGCAGGCGCGCCACCAGCGCATCGATGCTGGCAGGGTCGCCCAGGTCAGCCTGGAAGAAGCCATCCAGGGTCAGTTGCGGTTCATGGCGATCAACGCCGATCACCGTAGCGCCCTGGAAACGCGCGAGTCGCGCCAGCTCGGCACCAATGCCGGAAGCGACGCCAGTGACGATCAAGGTTTTGTTCTGCAGGTTCATGTTCAAGCCCTCTTATTTTTGTATAGGCATGGGTGGATCAAACCGATGAGCCGGCGCTCAGAACGGATAGGCGGGCGGGGTGTTTTTCACTGTGACCCACTGCCACTGGCTGTACTCGTCCCAGTCGGCCGGCCCGCCCACGCTGCCGCCATTACCGGAGGCACCGCGCCCGCCGAACGGGTTAATGCATTCGTCGGCCACTGTCTGGTCGTTGATGTGCAGCAGGCCGCAGTCAAGCCGTTCGCCGATGGCCATGGCGCGCCCGACCGACGGCGAGATGATGGCGGCCGACAGGCCGTACTCGGTGCGGTTGGCCAGTTCGATGGCCTCTTCGTCCGTGGCAAAGCTGACCACCGTGGCCACCGGGCCGAAGATTTCATCCTCAAACGCGCGCATACCCGGACGCACGCCACTGAGCACGGTGGGCTGGTAGAACAACCGGTCATATTCGCCGCCTGCCTCCAACCGCGCGCCCGCTTGCAGGCTGTCGCTGACGATCTCGTGCACGCGCTGCAATTGCCGTTGATTGATCAATGGGCCGAGCGCGGCCTCACCCCGGGCGGCATTGCCCACCGTCAACGCCCGGGCCTTGTCCACCAACTTGCGCGTGAGGCGTTCGGCGATGGATTCATGGGCGAGAATCAAGCCGGTCGCCATGCAGATTTGCCCCTGGTGCAGCCAGGCGCCCCAGGCGGCATTGCTCGCGGCCAGGTCGAGGTCGGCGTCTTCGAGAATGATCAGCGGGTTTTTACCGCCCAGCTCCAGCGCGACTTTTTTCAGGTGTCGCCCCGCCACTTCGGCGACTTTGCGCCCCGCCGCCGTGGATCCGGTGAACGCAATCATCCGCACATTCGGATCGCGGCACAGCGCCTCCCCCGCCGGCGCGGCGCCGGGCAACACCTGCAGCAGGCCCTTGGGCAAGCCCGCCTCCTCGAACAGCCGGGCGATGAGAAAACCACCGCTGACCGGCGTCTGCGGGTCGGGCTTGAGCACCACCGCATTGCCCGCCGCCAGCGCCGGCGCCACCGAGCGCAGCGACAGCACCAGCGGAAAATTGAACGGTGAAATCACTCCGACCACGCCATGGGGCTGACGCCGTGCATAGGACAGCCGCCCTGCCGCACTGGGCAGCACCACCCCGTGAGGTTGGGACAACAGCCCCGCTGCCTGATGCAGCAGCACTATCGCTTCGCGCACTTCGTGTTCACCCTTGAACAACGCGCCGCCGGTTTCCCGGGCGACATACAGCGCCAGTTCCGCAAAGGACTGCTGAGCCAGGTCCGCCGCCTTGCGAAACACCTCGGCGCGCTCCCGTGGGCCGAATGCAGCCCATGCCGGCTGCGCCAGGGCCGCGCTGCGGCAGGCGATGGCGATGTCGGCCGGGTTGGCCATGGCGCAGCGCATCAAGGGTTCGCCGGTGGCGGGTTCGATCACCGCGATCACGGACCCCGAGGCGGGTATCCAATCGCCGTTGAACAGGCATTCGGACTCAATGGCCCGCTGTAGAAAGTGGGTGGTTTCAGACACTGGCATGGTAACTCCCGGTTTTTTGTAATTGTCTTCGTCTGCACACGCTGCAAACGCCGCATCAAGCCTTGAGCAAAGGCTGTGCCGCTTGCACGCAACGACGCTGACATAAGGCGTCGAGGGCTCTGGGTCGCGGCCTGCGACGCTGCGCTCACGCACCCTGCGCCGGTTGTTTGAAAAAACCAGAGGCCTGCGACTTGTTCAATTGATAAGGTTATGTTTAATAACTATCTGAGCAGTTACTCATATCGATCACTCGCTTTGCAGGGGCATAACAATGACTAATCCCCACAGCGCGCTGCCCGACGACCGGGTGGCCACCGCGCCCTATCATCCGCGCGGCGACAGCCGTCAACTCAGTGACAGCAGCTCGCCCACGCCGGCGGAACTGACCGACTGCCTGTTTTTTTCTCCCGAAGACGGGCGTATCTGGCTCAACGATCAACGCATGTTGTTGCTGCACAGTTCGTCGTTCGGCGCCCTGCGCGGGGAGGTCATCGCGCGCCTGGGCCTGGAGCAGGCTCGCGGCCTGTTCACCCGCACCGGTTATGCCTCCGGCGCGCGGGATGCACGCTTGATACGCGAGCGCTGGCCACAGGCCGATGCCGCCGCCGTATTTCGCGCCGGGACACACCTGCACACCCTGGAAGGCATGACCAAGGTCGAACCGCTGCACTTCAAGTTCGATGCCGATTCGGGGTTCTATGAAGGTGAGTTCCTCTGGCACCACTCCTGCGAGGCGGATGAGCATGTGGGCGCCTACGGCATCGGCCAGGACCCGGTGTGCTGGACAGAAACCGGCTATGCCATCGGTTTCGTCAGTGGCCTGTTCGGGCAAATGGTGATTTTCCGCGAAGTGGAATGCCGTGGCATGGGCCACCGCAGCTGTCGGGTGATCGGCAAGACGGCCGAGCAATGGGGTGACGTCGAGCAGGACCTGCGCTACCTGAATGTGTCCCAGGCCGTCACCAGCGCCACTGTCGCGCCCACGCCCGAGCACCCGGTGAGCCACAGCGCCAGGGCCAACCCGCCGCAAACGCTGGTGGGTGCCAGCGCGGCCTTCAACGCCGCGACACAAGCCCTGCAACGCGTCGCGCTGACCCCGGCAACGGTGTTGATCAGCGGTGAGTCCGGGGTGGGCAAGGAGATGTTTGCGCGCCAGTTGCACCAGCTCAGTCGCCGCCATGACAGCCCGTTCGTGGCGCTCAATTGCGCCGCCATTCCGGATAACCTGATCGAGGCCGAACTCTTCGGTGTCGAACGCGGCGCCTATACCGGCGCGACGCACTCGCGCCCCGGACGTTTCGAACGGGCCCAGGGCGGCACACTGTTTCTGGATGAAATCACCAGCCTCAGCCTGGGCGGGCAGAGCAAGTTGCTGCGGGCCTTGCAGGAACGGGAAATCGAACGGGTCGGCGGGGTGCGCGGTATCAAGGTGGATGTGCGCGTGGTAGCCGCCACCAATATCGACCTGCGTAAAGCCGTGGCTGACGGTACTTTTCGTGAAGACCTGTTCTACCGGTTGAATGTCTACCCCATCGCCCTGCCACCGCTACGCGAACGCAGGGACGACATCCCGCTGCTGATCAACGCATTCCTCACGCGCTTCTGCCAGGAATACGCGCGAACGCCGGTGGGCCTGACCATGCGCGCCCTGAAGGTTTTGCTGCGCTATGACTTCGCGGGCAATGTGCGCGAGCTGCAAAACCTGATCGAACGCGGCCTGATCGCCAGTGACGAAGGCCAAGCGATTGACCTGGTGCACCTGTTTCGCAACGAGCCGATGCCCACCGACCCCTATGGCCTGGACGACCACGGCAGCCTGTCAAATACCGCGCCGCAGGTGACAACAACCGCGCCCCGCCCTGCACTGCTGGACACCCTTGGCCAGCTGGACCAAGGGTTTTCCATCGAAGGCCTTGAATCGCGCCTGATCAATGAAGCGCTGCAACACAACGCCGGCAACCTGGCCGCCGCCGCCAGGCTCGTGGGGCTCAGCCGCGCTCAATTTGCTTACCGGTTGAAGAAGCATCAGCGGCAAATCCCTTGAATGGCAATTAGTGCTTTAAAAGCTTTACCCAATTAAGTATTTTGCAGGGGTAACGGGCGACATACGCCTCTTTTTCATCGCGACAAGGATCTCCCGTGAGCGGACTGCGTGAACGTCAGAAAGCCGAACGCCGGCAAGCCATCAGTAAGGCGGCAATCGAACTGTTTGAACGCCAGGGTTTCCAGAACACCACCATCGAGCAGATCGCCAACCAGGCCGGCGTATCGGCGCCGACGGTGTTCAAGTACTTCGGCAACAAGCAGGAAATCATCCTGGAAATCCTGCACCACGCCGATCAACGCGCCATCACCGACACCCGCAGCCTGATCCTGGAAATAGAGGACCCGGTCGAAGCGCTCTGCCACTTGGAACGGCTGCTCACCGGTTATGCCCTGGAAGTCATGCACCCCAGCCTTTGGCGCGAACTGCTGCCGTTGATCCTGTTCGGTGGCAACAATGAACTGCCCGCCGGTTATCGGGCCATGAACGATGCGCTCAGGGCCGAAATCAGCCAACTGCTCAGGGAACTGCAACTGGCCGGCAAGCTGCGCCCGCAACTCGATGTGGAGTTGGCCGCGTTTCTGTTGAACGACTATTCACACTTGCAGCTGTTCCGGCTGGTGAACCAGGAACACCCGGATGTCGACGCACATTCCGCGCAGGTCAGGCGTATCACCGAGTTGCTGTTTTACGGCATGCAGGCCTGAGTTGCACCCTGGCCGAGCCCGGCGCGCTCGCACCGGGCCACACTGATCAGCGGTTGGTCTTGATGTTGGTCCAGGTGCGGGTACGGATCCGCTCCACGGCCGCCGGAACCGGCTCCAAGGCGAACAGTGTCTTACGCGCTTCGGCCGGCACATACATATTGGGGTTGTTGCGGATGCTGGCGTCCACCAGCGCGGTGGCGTCCTTGTTCGGGTTGGGGTAGCCGATCTTATTACTGATGCGGGCAATCACGTCCGGGCGCAGGATGTAATTGATGAACGCATGGGCCTGCGCAAGATCGGGCGCATTGGCCGGTATCATCATCACGTCCGACCACATGGGCGCCCCTTCCTTGGGCAGTGCCATCTCGACCTTGACCCCCTTGCCGGCGGCATCCGCCAATTGTTTGGCCAGCGCGACACCGCCGGACCAACCCACGGCGACACAGACATCCCCGTTGGCCAGGTCCATGCCGTAACGCGACGAGTTGAAGTAGGTGATGTAAGGGCGGATCTTCATCATCGCGGCCTGGGCCTGCGGATAGTCCTCGCGCTTCTGGCTATTGGGATCAAGGCCCTTGTAGTGCAAGGCAATCGGCAGGATCTCGTTGCCGGCGTCGAGGAAACCCACGCCACAACTGGCGAGCTTGGCGAGGTTTTCTTCCTTGAAGATGATGTCCCAACTGTTCATCTGCACGTCGGGGCCCAGGGCTTTGCGCACCTTGTCGACGTTGTAGCCGATCAATGTGGTGCCCCATAGGTAAGGCACGGCATAACGATTGCCGGTGTCACCCACCGCTTCCAGGGATTTCATGAACTCGGGGTCCAGGTGCTGCCAGTTCGGCAACTGCGCGCGGTCCAACGGCTGGACGGCACCGGCGGTGATCAGGTGCCCCAGGTTGGCGGTGCCCGGGAATACCACGTCATACCCGGAGTTTCCCGTCAGAAGCTTGGACTCCATGGTTTCGGAGCTGTCGAACACATCGTAGATCGGGCGGATTCCGGTCTCCTCCTGGAAGCTCTTGAGCACTTCCGGCGGCAGGTATTCGATCCAGTTGTAGATCCTTACGGTTCGTTCTTCGGCCAGGCAAAAACCGCTGATCAACAACGAAGCGACAGTGCCCAACACGGTATTACGCAAAAAACTGTTCATGATAAAAACACTCCAGCGCGGCCGCAAAGGCTCGCGGCACTTAATAGCGATAGGTGAAATACAGTTCCAACGCACTGAAGGTCTGGTCGTCACCAAATACCTGCTTGGCAGCGGCCAGTGGTTTGACCCAGTTATAGGACAGCGACGTATAAAACGACGGCGTTGGCGTCCAGTCGAGGAATATCACGCTCTCATCGGCAAAGCGCCGATCACTGACCGCTGCGCCCATGTAGTTTTTCTCATCGAGCCAGAACTGGTAGTGAATCGCGCCAAGGGTCAGGGTCTCGTTGAGATGGGTCTTGAGTGAGAACTGTTGGACATTTTCGTTGCTGTTGAACAGCAGGTAGTTGCCGACCACGTCGCCGATGAGCCACGTGCTCCAGTCGACGAAGCCTTTGCTCAGCGGGTCCCAGGCTTTCTGGCGGTTATCGGAGAGGTTGTCATCACCGGAAAAGCTCGCGTAGCGATAACCGATCACGGGCGTCAACGGCAACGTGCTGAAGGCATAGTCGGCCTGGCCGTACCATGCGTTGGCGTCGTAATCGACCCCCTCGCCGCTACCGCGCTCCAACGCGTACTCCGCATTCAGGGTCAATGCCTGTACGCCGGGCACCTTGGCATTGAGCGCGCGGAGGTTGTACACCTGCATGCCGTCGCGACGACGAGGGAGCGTACTGCCTTTGGGCCCCAGGGCGTTGACTCGCATGGCCATGGCACCCAGCGTCACTTGGTCGCCGAGGTTGTAATCGAGGTTGACGCCGGTCATGCGGAAATCACCCAGGTCATCGTCGGTGCGCAGGGTGAATGCCTGAGACTTCAAGGCGCCATGATCCCAAGCCAGGATCGCCGAATCCTTGAAGGCGGTTCGAGGACCTAGCCAGTAGGCGCCGTCTTTGAGCTGGTCCAGGTTACCGTCCATGACGATGAAACCCGTACCGACCATATAGTTCTGACGGCCAGCCGTGAACTTCCACTCACCGGCGCGGAACCCGCCGTACAGTTCTTCAGCGGCAACCTTGCCGTCGGAACTGCGGGTGTTGCCGCCCGCATCGCCATCGCCGAACGTGCTCGCCGCGACCAGCGAACCGCCAGCCAGCAGGCTGAAATCGGGTTGCAACGCATACTCGAGTTTGACCCCAGGCTTTACGTAGAACTCTTGCCAGTCGATCTTGGTGCCGCCATTTTTACCGTTGCGCGCATCGACACGTCCGCTGCCGAAGTTGACGCCACGGGTTGATAGCGTCGCCCCCCCTACTGTGAGGTTGACTTCGCCTTTGAGATCGCCGTCCTCAAAGGTGTAGCCCGCCAACGCGACGTGGGTGGTCAAGGGTAAGCCGACCGCTAAGAGCGCTCGAGAGAAACGCTTGATATAAACCATAAGAAGCTCCTGTGTGATTATTGTTGTTACAGGGCAGTCAATGGCGACGCAAAGCGCCGCCAACACCTGGCAAAGCCAGGTGAATAAAACGCAAGACTCTTATTTTTCGGGGTGTATCAGTGACTCAGGTGAGCGCTGATAGCGCGCAGCATGCGCACGCTATCGGCGTCGAACGGGCCGACGGCATCGGTCAGCGACGATTGCTTGACGATCACTACGCCAGAGGGCTTGTCGATGAACAGGTACTGACCGTGGATACCGCCGGCCATCAGGGCCTGGCTGTGATCGTTGAACACGTACCACTGGCTTCGATAGGAGGCACCCGGTGTCCAGCTGGAGAACTCGGCATTTTGCGCGTAGATCGCCGGGTCCCCCCCGGCGGCGATACGTGCCACGGTCTCGGGCGACAGCAGCTGCCGCCCTTCATGGCAGCCATCGTTGGCCAGCAGACGGCCGAAACGCGCCATGTCTCTTAAGGTGGCACTGAAACCCGCCCCGGCGACGTTACGCCCCCAGGGATCAGCCATGAAATAGCCGTCGCGATCACAGCCCAACCGGCCCCAGATTTCCGCCAACAACTGACTGCAGGCCTTGCCCGAGGCGCGCTCCATGACCCAAGCCAAGACTTCAGTGGTCGCGGTCACATAATGGAAAAAACCACCGTGGCTAGCACGCTTTTTGAGGGACGGCAGGTACTGGTACAACGACTCGAATTGGACGTATTGCGCCGGCGCCGGTTGAAACCCGCAGGCGTAACCGTACTGCGAACTCTCCGAGCTGGGATCGTCATACACCTCGCTGTAGTCGATGCCCACGGCCATATCGAACAACTGGCGCACCGTCGCATCACCAAACGCGCTGCCCACCAACTCGGGCACGTAGTACGCGGCGGGTAACCCGGGCTTGAGCACGCCACTGCAAACCAGTTGTTCGCCAAGGGTGCCGATCAGCGACTTGGTCACCGAAAACATGATGTGCCGGTCGCAAGCCTGCTGACCGTTGAAGTAGCGCTCGAACAATACCGTGTCGCCCTGCATCACCAAAAAGGCGTCGGTCTGGCTGGCTTTGAGGTGATCGATAACACTGATGCTCAGCCCACACTCACTGTCGAAACACAGCTGGTCCAGCGCTTTGGGAGCCTGCTTGAGGGTACCGACAGGTCCTGGACCCGCCGGTACGTCAATGGTGGGGCGCAGTCGCGCCAGGTTGCGAAACCCCCACTGGCTGAAGGGAGGACGCATCCAGTTGTCCCACGTTACCCGGTGTTTCGGCTCGGCGGGAAAGCCATGCATCAGCAAAGGTGCCACGCAAGTTGCCGATGACGATTCAGTTGCCTCGGCGTAAAGCGTCTCAAGAAAAGACGGGGGTTGATGACTCATCGGGAGATAACCCTGGAGATGACTCTGCATGAGAGCAGATGCACAGAAATAATTACCCGATATTTATTTTTAGTCAATAAAACTTTTTACTCGGTATCATTTTCTCCACTGTCTCCGCATCGAGCTGATTGCCTGCTGTGAGTGCCACATTCGGCGCCATGAAAAGCACAATCCACACCGGTCTCGCAAATCAACCGTGGCCGACAACCGCAAGGTGCGCGCAGACCCCGGTGAAAATGCGCTGTATGACGCTACCGTGCCAGCGCGTTTGCCGCCTGTGGCACGCTCAGTCAAATCTGGCCGTTGCACTCAAGCATTGCGTCTGTCCGGGCACTACAGTCGAAGTGCCAGGGGTGTTAACCCCCGCTCACAACTCCAATAATAGAGCCATCGCAATGAACTTGACTCGATCCCTGCCGGCTTGCCTGGCACTCACCCTCATCGCCTTTACCGTGCACGCCGCCGATGGCCCACCCCCGCCCACGGTCAGCCAACCCAGCGGCATCAACCTAGGTGGCACCAGCTTCTACGACGGGTTCGCCGGACCACCCGGGCTGACGCATCAGACCTACCTGAAGTTCAGTACGGCCAGCAGCATTCGTGACAATGGCGGCAAGGACAACCGCAACTTCGATAACCCGAAGATCAATGTCATTAGCTTGATCAACCAGTTCAGCTATTACTCACCCGACACCAT
>Ga0302214_1000235_pt1 | contig 14161 bp, 10 predicted proteins | sample II_Fen_N1_3_FD_194584 | JGI IMG/M metagenome (GOLD analysis project Ga0302214, IMG submission 194584) | Peat permafrost microbial communities from Stordalen Mire near Abisko, Sweden - II_Fen_N1_3 | ecosystem: Environmental > Terrestrial > Soil > Wetlands > Permafrost | place: Sweden: Abisko... | reverse complement strand
CTGCCACCGGCGGCAGCGCCAGCGTCGAAACGCTGGCGGGCGTCGCCGACAGCGGCAAATCGTCCTTCGTCGGCGCCGAAATCGCCAAGAGCGACCGCCCCGAGCTGACCGCCGCCAAGATCATCGTCTCTGGTGGCCGGGCGCTGGGTTCTAGCGAGCAGTTCCACGCCGTGCTGGAGCCGCTGGCAGACAAACTGGGCGCCGCGCTGGGCGCATCGCGCGCCGCCGTCGATGCCGGTTACGCACCGAACGACTGGCAAGTCGGCCAGACCGGCAAGATCGTCGCGCCCCAGCTCTACATCGCTATCGGCATTTCCGGCGCCATCCAGCATCTGGCGGGCATGAAGGATTCCAAGGTCATCGTCGCCATCAACAAGGACGCGGAAGCGCCGATTTTCGGCGTCGCCGATTACGGCTTGGAAGCCGACCTGTTTGACGCGGTGCCGGAACTGGTTGCGGCGCTGTAAGCCAGCGCAAACCTAAAGGCGTCTTTTGGGGCGCCTTTTTTTTATCTGTACTGCCTGCGCTGACGGGCAATTGTTGACTTTATCTGGAGCAAAAAATGACTTACAAAGCCCCCCTGAAAGACATGCTGTTCAACATCCAGCACCTGGCCCGCATCGACCAGATTGCGCAGATTCCCGGCTTTGAAGACGCCGGTTTCGACACCGCCCAGGCCGTGCTCGACGAGTGCGCCAAGTTCAGCGAAGGCGTGCTCGCGCCGCTGAACTGGGACGGCGACAAGAACCCGTCGAGCTTTCAAGCTGGCGTGGTCACGACGACGCCCGGCTTCAAGGAAGCGTTCAAGCAGTACGTTGAAGGCGGCTGGCAGGGTCTGCAGCACCCGGCGGAATTTGGCGGCCAGAACCTGCCCAAAACCATTGGCGCGGCCTGCGGCGAAATGCTCAATTCGGCCAACATGAGTTTTGCGCTGTGTCCCATGCTCACCGACGGCGCCACCGAGGCGTTGCTGACGGCAGGCTCGCCAGAGCTGAACGCGGTCTATCTCGAAAAAATGATCAGCGGCCAGTGGACCGGCACGATGAACCTGACCGAGCCGCAAGCCGGCTCCGACCTGGCCGCCGTGCGCTCACGCGCCGAGCCGCAGGCGGGCGGCACGTATAAGGTGTTCGGCACGAAAATTTTCATCACCTACGGCGAACACGACATGGCCGAGAACATCGTCCATCTGGTGCTGGCCCGCGTTACCGGCGCGCCTGAAGGCGTCAAAGGCATCTCGCTGTTTGTCGTGCCCAAGTTCCTCGTCAACGCCGATGGCACGCTGGGCGAGCGCAACGACGTGCATTGCGTCAGCATCGAGCACAAGCTGGGCATCAAGGCTTCGCCGACGGCGGTGCTGCAGTTTGGCGACCACGGCGGCGCGGTGGGTTACATCGTCGGGCAGGAAAATCGCGGCCTGGAATACATGTTCATCATGATGAATGCGGCGCGCTACGCCGTCGGCGTGCAGGGCATTGCGATTGCCGAGCGCGCTTACCAAAAGGCCGTCAGCTTTGCCAAAGACCGCGTGCAAAGCCGCCCGGTCGATGGCTCGATCAAGGCCAGCGCCGCCATCATTCACCACCCGGACGTGCGCCGCATGCTGATGACGATGCGCGCCTACACCGAAGGCTGCCGGGCGATGGCCAGCGTCGCCGCCGCTGCTTACGATGCGTCGCACCACCACCCGGACGCCGACGTGCGCCAGCAGAATCTGGCGTTTTATGAATTCCTCGTGCCGCTGGTCAAGGGCTACAGCACGGAGATGAGCCAGGAAGTGGCCTCGCTGGGCGTGCAGGTGCATGGCGGCATGGGCTTTATCGAAGAAACCGGCGCCGCGCAGTACTACCGCGACGCCAAAATCCTGACGATTTACGAAGGCACGACCGCCATTCAGGCCAACGACCTGGTGGGCCGCAAAACCGCCCGCGACGGTGGCCAGATTGCCAAAGGCATTGCCGCCCAAATCGAAGCGACGCAGGCCGAGTTGCTCGCCAGCGGCAGTGCCGACGCGCTGGCGGTGGCCAAGCGGTTGGACGCAGCGCGTCAGGCGTTTGTCGAAGTGGTGGAATTCGTCGCCGCCAACACCAAAACCAGCCCGAACGCGGTGTTTTCCGGCAGCGTGCCTTATTTGATGCTGGCGGGCAATTTGATCGCAGGTTGGCAACTGGCGCGCTCGCTGCTGGTGGCGCAGACGCAGCTCGCCCAAGGCGATGATGCGGCGTTCATGCAGGCCAAAATCACCACCGCCCGCTTCTACGCCGACCACCTGCTGACCAAAGCGCCCGGCATGCGCGACAGCATCATTGAAGGTGCGGACAGCGTCACCGCGCTGGCGCTCGACGCGTTTTAAAACACGCTGAACCTTGGCCCGGCAGAGAGAAAGATATTCTTTCTGCCGGGCTTTTTTATTGATTAACCCGCTCACTTTGTTGGATCGAAAACGCCATGTCCAGACTTCCTGCGCCCTTGAACCATTTGCCGCTGTCCATCATCGGCGCGCCGCTGTTCATCATCAGCAACCCCAAGCTTGTCATTGCACAGTGCATCGCGGGCGTCACCGGCGCCATGCCTGCGCTCAACGCCCGCCCGGCGGCGCAACTCGACGACTGGCTGGCTGAAATCACCGAAACGCTGGCCGCGCACAACCGCGCCCACCCGGAGCAGCCCGCCGCGCCGTTCGCCATCAACCAGATCGTGCATAAATCCAACGACCGGCTGGAGCGCGATTTGCAGGTGTGCGAAAAGTACAAGGTGCCGCTCGTCATCACCTCGCTGGGCGCCCGCGAGGACGTGAACCAGGCCGTCCACGGCTGGGGCGGCGTGGTGCTGCACGACGTGATCAACAACCGCTTTGCGCACAAGGCGGTTGAAAAAGGCGCGGACGGCCTGATCGCCGTGGCTGCAGGCGCGGGCGGCCACGCGGGCCTGAAAAGCCCGTTTGCCTTGATTCAGGAAATCCGCCAGTGGTTTGACGGCCCGCTGGCGCTGTCGGGCGCGATTGCCACCGGCGGCGCAGTGCTGGCCGCGCAAGCGATGGGCGCCGACTTTGCCTACATCGGCTCAGCCTTTATTGCTACCGAAGAAGCCCGCGCCGCCGAGGCTTACAAGCAGGCCATCGTGGCGGGTAGTTCGGACGACATTGTCTATAGCAGCCTGTTCACCGGCGTGCATGGCAACTACCTCGCGCCGTCGATACGCGCCGCCGGTCTGAACCCGGAGAATCTGCCAGAAGGCGACCCCAGCCACATGAACTTTGGCGGCGACACAGCGGCCAAAGCCTGGAAAGACATCTGGGGCTGCGGGCAGGGAATAGGCGCGGTCAGCCGAGTGCAGAGCACGGCTGATTTTGTGGCACAGCTCAGGCGCGAATATGAAGAGGCGCGGCGGCGGCTGGGGTGAGGGGCTGAATCCGACTATGTGCGTTGCCGACCGGAAGCCGCACCGCAGCCCGCCGCTGGCCTGCGATTAGCCGAATGGTCTGATTCAGTGGGGAGATTATCATCCAGCGACAGTTTCCTCGTTGCCGGAGTTTTTGGTGGGGGTGTCACCGTGGGAAACTGCGCAGTAGTTGATTTTCATATTCATCACGATAAATAGATTATTTGGAATAAGCGCAATGACGGTAATAATTAAAAATTTGGCAATTGCTGGTTATAGAAGTTTTGGTCGAACTACTCAGTATTTTGATTGTTTTAGCAAGGTAAATTTACTTATCGGAAGGAATAATGCTGGAAAATCAAACTTTATTCGATTTCTTTCGGAGGTTTATCCGAAATCCGACAAGATAAAAAGTTTGCATGAGTATGATCCTTTATCAAGACATCTTCCAGAGGGGGCGCCAATGCTTATTGGTGTAGGCGAGGAAGTTTTTTCTCAAGATGGAAAAATTGCTTTGAGAGAAGGTCACCGACTTCTAACAAATAACATGCATCCTCACATTAAAAATTTGGCAAGTGATGTGTTTGCAAAAATATATAAAGTTAAAAAAGACTTAGATTGTACAAATCTTTGTTGGACTATTTTTAATATTCAAAGTGGCATAAATTTGAACGAAACATGGGTGGAGGCAGTAAGTAAAATAAGTGATCGAGATATTGAAAAATTATGGCAAACTCTTACGAATATGCATGGCGGAGAAAGGGCTAGTAATTGGGAGCCTGCAATTATAAAAATGGCTCAATCAAAACTGCCGAGTGCTAATATAATGGTAATTCCTGCAATACGCCAAATAGGGGTAAAAGGAACAAATTCAGAAGGGTTTGATGGAAATGGAATTATAGAGCGATTGGCTCGCCTTCAAAATCCTTCTGTGCATAATCAAACGTTAAGGCAAAGTTTTCAAGAAATTACAGATTTCCTTCGTAATGTGACAGAGAGTCCTGAGGCAACAATTGAAGTTCCATACGAGCGAGATACCATAAATGTTCATATGGATGGAAAAACTTTACCATTGGATTCGTTAGGTTCTGGGATTCATGAGGTAATAATTTTAGCCGTGGCTGCAACAGTTTTATCAAATCATGTGGTGTGTATTGAAGAGCCAGAGTTACATTTAAATCCAATTCTTCAGCGAAAATTGATGTGGTATTTGTCGAAGCATACATCTAATCAGTATTTTATTACGACACACTCAGCAGCACTGATGGATACGCCGGGTTCAGAGATTTACCATATCAGATTGAATAATGGTGCTTCAAACGTAGAGCGTGTCACCTCAGATAGTCAAAAATCAAATGTCTGTGAGGATCTTGGATACCATCCTTCCGACCTGCTGCAAGCAAATTGTATTATTTGGGTTGAAGGACCATCTGATCGCATATATCTAAATTTCTGGATTAACTCAATGAATCAAGATTTGATCGAAGGTGTTCACTATAGCATCATGTTTTATGGTGGGAGGCTCGCATCGCACTTGTCGATTGCTGAAATTCAAGACAATGCAGAGAACTTCATTCTTCTTCGCAAACTTAATAGACGAGGCATGATCGTAATAGATAGTGATCGCTCAAGTAAAAATGCACCGATAAATTCAACAAAGCAGCGCCTTGAAGAAGAGTTCAATGTTGGGCCGGGGCATGCTTGGATTACCAGTGGAAGAGAGATTGAAAACTATCTTCCGGCTGAAAAATTGGTGATGGCTATAAAATCAACATCGCCGAATGCGACAGTGCTGACTGATATGGGGAAATATAAAAATTGCCTCAAAATCAAAGGACAAAGAGGATCTGATGGGCAAGCCTCAAAAGTTGAAGTTGCGCGGTATATCGCTGGTAATAGTGAAGCTGACTTTTCAGTGTTGGATCTAAATTCTCAAGTCGTCAAGATGATTGACTTCATTGTCAAATCAAATCCGAAAATGTCTGTCTAAATCCGGATTCACTTATGGTGGCAGTTTTATTAAACTAAGGTGACTCGCAGGGGGAAAGGTAGTGATTAAATAAACCACTACTGGGATGTGAGACACTATTAATTTTATTGCCTGTGCGCTCTTTTTAGAGCCGCCGCCAACCATACCGTGAGCGGTTTCCCAAGCCTGGTCCCTGCGCTTTTCTTAATGGGCTTGCTGTGCAGTCAGCGCCGCACCACTCTGGCAATGCGCGTAAATATCGAGCGCAGGCTGATACACCTGCGTTTGCACATTCATCAGCCCGAGCACAGAGTGGAAATAATTGTCATGGCTGATCGGTGCGTCAAGCTGCGCTTTCAAGCAAGCCGTCGTGATCCGGCTGCGCTGCTCAAAGCCTGCAGAAAACCATGTAATCCACGGCACACGCTTTTGCACGTCCGGTGCGACGCTGTACGGCATGCCGTGGAGGTACAAATTGTTTTCGCCGAGCGACTCGCCATGATCGGCTAGGTAAAGCATGGCCGGTGCGCTGTTTGCCTCTTGCGTCTTGAGCCAGCCGATGGCTGAGGCCAGAACGTGGTCGGTGTAGGCAATGCTGTTGTCGTATGCGTTGACCAGTCCTTGCTGGTCGCAGCTTTGCAGCGAATTGTTGGTGCATTCGGGCAGGAATTTTTTGAACGCGGGCGGCGAGCGTTTGAAGTACGCCGGGCCGTGGCTGCCGAGTTGGTGCATCACCACGACAACGCCCTTGGCGCGGCGTTCGGCGGGGAGGGCGGCGATGCGCTCGTCGAGCTTGTCGAGCATCACCGCGTCGTAGCATTCGCCGTCTTCACACAGGCCGGGGATTTTCAGTGCGCTGGTATCGACGTGCGGGACGCGGTCGCACACGCCTTTGCAGCCGGACTGGTTGTCAATCCAGAGCACAGCCAGCCCGGCGTGCTGCAGCACGTCCATCAAGCCCTCGTAATTTGCCGGGCGGCTTTCGTAGTTCGCTCGCCCGAGATGCGAGAACATGCACGGCACCGACGCGGCGGTGCTGGTGCCGCACGACCAGGCGTTGTGCTGGCTGGCGATGTTTTCTTTTTCCAGCTCGGGCGTGGTCGGGCGGCTGTAGCCGTTGATGGCAAAGTTGCCGCTGCGGCCGGTTTCGCCCAGCACCAGCAGCAGCAGCGGCGCTTTGGTCTGGGTGGCGTAGCTCGCACCCAGCTTGGCGTCTTCGCCCAGCGGCAGCAGCTTGGACTCGTCGCGCTGGAAGGGCTTGGCGGCGATGCTGCCCAGTGCGTAGAACGAGTTGAGCGGGTTGATCAAATAGCGCACCTGTGTGTGGTTGCGCATGACCGAGGCGATGCTTTGGAAGAACAGCAGCACGACCAGCACCAGCAGCACGCAGCTCGACACCAGCGCGGTGACGTTGGCCAGCGCCTGGCGCGTCGGCGTTTGCAGCCGGATATGCTGGCGCCACAGCAGCGCGCAGGGCAGGCCAGCGAGCACCAGCACCGTCGCCAGCAAGCGCCAGTTGAGCAGGTCGCGGGTTTCGCGCACATCGGTTTGCAGCGCGTTGACGATCATGTTCTGGTCAATGACGACGCCGTAAGCCAGCATGAAATAAGCGCCAAAAGCGGCTGATATGCAAAACAGCATGATGACCGGCTTGAGCGTCCAGCGCCAAGCCAGCAGGCTCAAAAGGCCCGCCGTGGCCAGCCCGATGACCAATCCCAGCGCCACGCTGATGGTGACGGCCTGAGCGCCGCTCAGCTCGGGCAGGCGGGCCAGCGCACGCCACAGGGCGACGTTGCACAGGGTGGCAATCCAGAAGCTGGCCAGCACGACAACCCATAAAGGGCGCATGCCGGTGGGGGCTTCATCTGGGTACAGCGGGAGGGGTTTGAAGGCGGGGGAGGGCGGCAACGGCATGGCCGGGATTGTATTTGCTACGGCTTGGCGAGGGCCGAGGAGGGTCGGCGATGTGTCTCAGAGCAACGAGCAGTACTTCTTTGTCTTGGTGATCGGGCGCAGCTTTTCGTTCTCAAATACAAACACGCGCTCTCTGCATTCTTTTCTGACCGTCTCGGTCTCGATTTGATACTGTGCCACCAGCATGGTGCTGCCATTGCGTCCGACAAGATTGGTCACGTAGGTGAAGCCTTCCTTCGTCGTGGCCGGTGGCCTCTTTGAGCCAAATATCTTCAGCGTAGGGAGGTCGCGGCCAGTTGAGAGATCGGTGAGGGTGTAGTAGCGGCAACCGACGCCGCAGCTATTGAGAATGATGACGTACTTGCCGGCGAAGTTGACCTTCGGAGACTCGATAAGTTTGCCGTTCGCGTTTTTCCATTCCTTCGTGCTCAGGTGATAAATATCCTTGGGAAGTACCCAAGGCTCCAGAGGCATGATGACTGGAAAGTCTTCAAACTTCGGGTTTTGAGCACTCGCATGCGTGCTTTTTGCAGCCTTCGTCGGTAGGGTCTGCTTTGTCTGTTGCGGCGGGGGAGGAGAAGTTGCACAGACTTTTCGCTTACAAGCATGATTACCTTTGCACTCGGTGTTTTTTATGCACTGCGCAAAAGCTTCATGGTAAGGGAGGATTCCAAGGAGTACGAAAAGTGAAAAAGCGTATTTCATGCAAAAAAGTTTCTCGTTCGACGCGCGTGATTAAATGTGAAGACTCGATAGTACGTGGCCCAATTGCCCCGCGTGGTGCGCCAGATGATCCGCCATGAAGGTGGCGATGAAATAGTAACCGTGGTCATAGCCCGCATGGCGGCGCAGATTGAGGGGCTGGCTGGCGGCAGCGCAGGCGGCTTCAAACTGTTCCGGGTGCAACTGCCCGGCCAGGAAACCGTCGCCCAGCCCTTGGTCGATCAGAATGCCGCCCGGATAGGGTGCGCTGCTGCGGCGCTGCATCAGCGCGCTGGCGTCGTGCGCTAGCCAGCTCGATTCGTCGGCGCCGAGGTAGCCGGTGAAGGCTTTGCGGCCCCAAGGGCACTGGCTGGGCGCACAAATCGGCGCAAAAGCCGAGACGGATTTGAACAGCCCCGGATGGCGCAGCGCCAGCGTTAGCGCGCCGTGGCCGCCCATCGAATGGCCGAAGATGCCGATGCGCCCAGCGTCAATCGGCAGCGCGCCCGCCAGCAGCGGTAGCAGTTCGGCGGTCAGCCAGCTTTCCATGCGCCAGTGGCGCGACCACGGCGCTTGCGTCGCATCGAGGTAAAAACCGGCGCCGACGCCGAAATCCCAACTGTCGGCTTCGCCCGGAATTTGCGCGCCGCGCGGGCTGGTGTCGGGCGCAATTAGCGCCAGGCCCAGATCGGCGGCCAGACGCTGGGCGCCCGCCTTGACCATAAAGGTTTCATCGGTGCAGGTCAGCCCGGCCAGATACAGCAGCGCAGGCACTTGGCCGCCCGCCACATTGATGCGTGCCTTTGGCGGCAAAAACACCGAAAAGCGCATCGGCAGGCCGATTTCACGGGACGCATGCTGGTAAAAGCGCTGCGCACCGCCAAAGCAGGGGTGTTCGCTCAACAGTTCCAAGGGGGTGGAATTCATATCGCTCCTGATTTGATGGTCGTTGGTACCCGTCCGGCAGGCGCTGGCGTCTGGCTGGTTTAAAACAGCACCACGCCGCGTATCGACTCGCCGCTTTTCATCAAGTCAAAGCCCTTGTTGATGTCTTCCAGCGGCATCGTGTGGGTAATCAAGTCGTCGATGTTGATCTTGCCTTCCATGTACCAATCGACGATTTTGGGCACGTCGGTGCGTCCGCGTGCGCCGCCGAAGGCTGAGCCTTCCCATTTGCGGCCCGTGACCAGTTGGAACGGGCGCGTCGAGATTTCCGCGCCCGCTTCGGCCACGCCGATGATGATGGAGCGGCCCCAGCCTTTGTGCGTGCATTCCAGCGCCTGGCGCATTACCTGCGTGTTGCCGATGCACTCAAAGCTGTAATCCGCGCCGCCGTCGGTGATCTGCACGATGGCATCGACCACGTTTTCGACTTCCTTGGGGTTGATGAAATGCGTCATGCCGAATTTGCGCGCCATCGCCTGTCGCGCCGGGTTGATATCGACGCCGATGATTTTGTCCGCGCCGACCATCTTTGCGCCCTGAATCACGTTCAGGCCGATGCCGCCCAGGCCAAACACAACGACATTCGCGCCTGCTTCGACCTTGGCCGTGAAAATCACCGCGCCAATGCCGGTGGTCACGCCGCAGCCGATGTAGCAGACTTTGTCAAACGGCGCGTCTTCGCGGATTTTGGCCAGCGAGATTTCGGGCGCTACCGTGTAGTTGCTGAACGTCGAAGTGCCCATGTAGTGAAAAATCGGCTGGCCGTTCAGGCTGAAGCGGCTGGTCGCGTCGGGCATCAAACCTTTGCCCTGCGTGCCGCGAATCAGCTGGCACAGATTGGTCTTGCGCGACAGGCAGAATTTACATTGGCGGCATTCGGGCGTGTAGAGCGGAATGACGTGATCGCCCTTTTTGAGCGTGGTCACGCCGGGGCCGACATCGACGACGATGCCCGCGCCCTCGTGGCCCAAAATGGCCGGAAAGATGCCTTCCGGGTCCGCGCCCGAGAGCGTGTAGTAATCGGTGTGGCAAATGCCGGTGGCCTTGATCTCGACCAGCACTTCGCCGAATTTCGGGCCTTGCAGATCGACGGTTTCAATGGTTAGCGGTTGGCCTGCTTTCCAGGCGACGGCGGCTTTGGTTTTCATGATTTTGGGGCTTGCGCGCAGAGTGAAGGGGAAGACTTGGCACTATAAGCCAGCCTTGACAGGCCCGCCTGAGTCGGCGGCGCGGCTGCGGGGCGGTTGAGGGGCTGTCGGCCAGTTAGCGGTTGATGGAGGCGCTCCAGCGGCTGTCCCAGTCCTTGCCTTGCGCTTTGTCTAGGCTGCGCCGGTCGCGCTTGGTGGGGCGTCCGTGTTCCAGGCTGCTGGCCGGGTCGCAGGTCAGGTGGCGCTGCTCGGCGGCCTGGGCTTTGAGCGCCAGACTTTCGGCGGTTTCTTCGTAGAGCTGCTGGGCCACGGGCGCCGGGCCGCGCTGGCTGCTGATGCCGCGCACCACCAGCGTGCGCGTCAGCGGGCCTTGGCGCAGCGTTAGCTGGTCGCCCGCTTTGACCTCGCGCGAGGGCTTGGCTTCTTGGCCGTTGATGCAGATTCGGCCCTTGTCCAGCTCTTCCACGGCCAGTGAGCGCGTCTTGTAAAAGCGCGCCGCCCAGAGCCACTTGTCGATGCGTAGTTTGTCCATCCGGTGTGTGCCTTTCTTGAGATGCTATGTGAGTCAGTTTTTACAAATGACGGACTATCATTTTTTAGGCAACGAGCCCTAATTGATACGAAATTTAACTTTAATTTGCCAAGCCAACTATTTGTAGTTCATAATTGCTGCACTGCAACATTTTTTAAAAGGGCTCCACATGTTCACCAATACCTCTTTCGAATCCATCGCCAAAACCATGAAGGAAAACGCCGAGAAGTTCAACCCGGCTGCTTCCCAAGAAGCCTTCAAGCCTGTGCTGGAACAGCTCAAGGCTTGGGGCGATCTGGCCCAAAAGCAAGCTCAAGCTGCACAAGCTTCTGTGGCTGAAACCGTTGAAACCTTCAAGAGCATCAAAGAGCCACAAGCCGCTTTTGAAGCCCTGAAAGTCTCGGCAGAAAAGAGCCTGGCCATCGCCACGCAAAATCTGAAGGACGTGTCGGCCCTGGGTTTTGCCCAGTTCCACTCCAGCGTTGACGCTCTGGAAAAAGCCCATCCAGCACCAGAAGCTTTCGCACCTGTCAGCAAGGGTCTGAAAGACGCCGCCACCAAGGTGGAAACGGCCCTGGAATCGGCCATCAAGAACGGCACAGCTGCGATCAAGAAGTAAGCATTCCATTGAGCGTCAGCCGCCTCGTTGAGGCGCTTGCGCACAAAGCTTAAAAAAAAGCCGACTCGTGAGTCGGCTTTTTTCATGGCGCGGCGCAGTTAAAGTTCTGGGCGGCGTTCACGTCGCCCGCGCCGCTGTAGCGTGGCCAGGTCGGGTAGTCGCACAGCGGGCGCGTGCGGCCAGGAACGCCTGCCGTGTCGGCGACCGTCTGGGCCGGTGGCGCCACGCCTTTTTCGACCCAGTTTTCCAGCGTGGTTAGCGAGTCCCAAGCGGCGTTGAAGACGCTGCTGACGGAGTGGCCATAGCCGGGAATTTCGTAGTAGCGCATGAAGCTGGCCACTTTGGCTTGGCCCATCGTGGCGCGCAGGCGGCTGTAATACTGCTCAGAGCCGCGTGTGCTGACCAGCGCATCGGCCATGCCGTGAGCCATCAGGATTTTTCCGCCTTTGGCCTGGAAGGCGGACAGGTCGGTTTTGTTCGCATCTTGAATGCGGGTGAGTTCGACGATGCGCGCTTGCCAAGCACCGGGATTTTGCGGGTCCAGGCTCAGAGAATTGAAATTGGCATCGCGGGTGACGAAATACTTTGCCCACTGATCCCAAAAGGTGCTGCTGTAAGGCGGGCTGCTCGTGGCGCTGACAGCGGGCATCGGATTGGCGGGCTGCACGGTGCCCAGCGCCAGCGTCAGCACCGTCGGCTGCAGCGGGCTGGTGCCGGGATTGCCGAAATCCGTCCCCCAGGTGTTGAAGCCGGGGTAACTGGTTTCGCCGCTGGCCAATGTGTAGTTCAGGCTGATCGGTGTTTCGATGACCTTGAAGGCGGCAATTTGGGCGTCAGACAGGCAGTTGTCGCCGGTGTCGGCACCGCCAGCGCAGCGCAGCGGCGCGCCGTTGAGCATGGCGCTGGCCGGGTTGAAGCGAGCGTGGCAGGCGTTGACGTTGCTGATCAAGCCGTCTTTGACGCCGTCGAGCGGGTCGCAGACGGCCATGGCTGCGTCGTACAGTGCCTGGCGTTTGGCGCGGTTCGGGTAGGCGCCGGGTTGGGCCAGCGCACGGGTGATGCGCCCGAACTGCAGATCAAGGCTGGCGGCGTTCCAGGCCGGATACAGCGCGATGACGCCGTCAAAATCCTGCGGCCAGTTTTGAGCCACCAGCAGGGCTTCGCGCCCGCCGGTCGAGCCGCCTGCGAAATAGGTTTTTTGTACGTTGTCGGCATAGCGCGCCTGAATCAGCGCGACGGCGGTGTCGCGGGTTTTTTTCAGCGCGTCACCGGCAAAGTTGTGCAGCGCTTCGTCGTTGGCGCCAAACGTGCCGTCGCGGCTGCCGTTGGCGTTGGCCTGGTGGCCGGAATCGCTGCCGAAGGTGGCGTAGCCGCGCCCCAGCGGCGTCGGCTGGTCGGTCGGACCCGCCGGAATGTTGCCCGCGCTGGCCGGAATGCTGCCGTTGTAGCCGCCACCGCCGAACATCACGGCTTTGTGGTTCCAGTTCGCTGGCAGATTGAGCTGGAATTTGATTTGCGGGGCGCGGCTGTCAACCGGGTGGATGTCGCCGAGCACCTTGCAGTATTCGCCGGTGGCGGCGCTGCCAGTTCCGGCGGCCGGGATGGTCTGGGCGCTGGTGACGCTCGCGCCGGTGGTCGGCAGGCCTATCGCGGCGGCGGGAATCGTCATGCCGCTGAGCTGCGCGCAGTTCAGTGCGACTGCTGCGGGCGCTGGCGCTGCGGCTTCATGGCGCTGGCTGGCGCAGCCCGCGAGTCCGGCAATGGCGATAACGATGGCCGTCAACGGCAAGGCCGTGGATTTTTCTGTCTGGATGTTCACGTCTATCCTCCCTTCAGGTTGAGTTGCTGGAAGTGACTATAAACGGCCAATTTGCCGTTCTGGCGTTTTTTCAAGGGCGGTGCCGGGCCGTTGCGCGCAGCGGGACTTGGGCGTGCTGTGTCCGGCACCGGGCTGGAATCGGTACTGAGCCGGGCTTGGGGCGCGCTTTATTGCGGCGCGCCCAGCGCAGCGGCTCGGGTGCGCGAATCGGCCAGCGCCTGCGGATCAACTGGCACCGCCGTCGGCCAGCCGCCCAGATGCTGGATGCACAGCTCGCTCAAACCCGCCAGCCATTGCGGGCTGTCGTTCAGGCAGGCGATGTAATTGAAGCTCTTGCCGCCCGCTTCCAGAAAGGCGTGGCGCGCTTCCATGCTGATTTCTTCCAGCGTTTCCAGGCAGTCGCCGGTAAATCCGGGGCAGACCACATCGACGCTTTTCACGCCCGACTTGGCCAGCGCGATCAAGGTTGGCTCTGTGTACGGTTCCAGCCATTTGGCCTTGCCAAAGCGCGATTGAAACGTGACCTGATAACGGTCTTTGGCCAGCCCGAGTTTTTCAGCGACCAGCCGCGCCGTTTTGTAGCATTCGCAGTGGTACGGGTCGCCCAGCGTGAGCGTGCGCTCGGGCACGCCGTGAAAGCTCATCACCAGCTTGTCGGCCTGGCCGTTTTGCTGCCAGTGGGCTTTGATCTTGTGGGCGAGTGCGGCGATGTAGCCCGCGTTGTCGTGGTAATTGTTGATGAAACGCAGTTCGGGAATGCGCCGCACCTTGGCCGCCCAGCTGTAAACGGCGTCAAACACGCTGGCCGTGGTCGTGCCGCTGTATTGCGGGTAGGCGGGCAAAATCAGCACGCGGGTCACGCCGTCGGCCTTGAGCTGGTCGAGCTGCGAGGCAATCGACGGGTTGCCGTAGCGCATGGCGTAGCGCACCTCGACGCTGTGGCCGCGCTGGCCGAGGTAGCCGCGCAGCAAATTGGCCTGCTTTTGCGTCCAGACCTTGAGCGGTGAGCCTTCGGGCAGCCAGACGCTGGCGTATTTGGCGGCGGATTTTTTGGGCCGCGTGCGCAAAATGATGCCGTGCAAAATCAGCCACCAGATCGGCTTGGGAATTTCCACCACGCGCGAATCGCTTA
>Ga0302214_1000230_pt1 | contig 14326 bp, 9 predicted proteins | sample II_Fen_N1_3_FD_194584 | JGI IMG/M metagenome (GOLD analysis project Ga0302214, IMG submission 194584) | Peat permafrost microbial communities from Stordalen Mire near Abisko, Sweden - II_Fen_N1_3 | ecosystem: Environmental > Terrestrial > Soil > Wetlands > Permafrost | place: Sweden: Abisko... | reverse complement strand
CTTAAGGCCCAAGGTGCAAATGAAACGATCTGCTTTCTTTATCTCCGATGGCACCGGCATTACCGCCGAAACCCTGGGTCAAAGCCTCTTGGCGCAGTTCGAGAACATTACCTTCAGCAAATTCACCCGGCCGTACATCGACAACGCGGATAAAGCGCGGGCCATGGTACAACAAATCAACAGAGCCGCCGAAACCGACGGCTTCCGTCCGATTATCTTCGACACCATCGTCAATCAGGACATTCGTGAGATCCTCGCGACTTCCAATGGTTTCATGATCGACATTTTCTCGACCTTCCTGGCGCCTCTCGAACAGGAACTGACCGAGCATTCTTCCTACACCGTCGGCAAATCCCACTCCATCGGCGCCAACACCAATTACATGGAGCGGATCGAGGCGGTGAACTTCGCCCTCGACAACGACGACGGCGCCCGCACGCACTACTACGACAAAGCCGACCTGATCCTGGTGGGCGTGTCGCGTTGCGGCAAGACCCCCACCTGCCTGTACATGGCCATGCAGTTCGGTATCCGCGCCGCCAACTACCCGCTGACCGAAGACGACATGGAGCGCCTGCAACTGCCCAGCGCCCTGCGCGCCCACCAGCACAAACTGTTTGGCCTGACCATCGACCCGGATCGCCTCACCGCGATACGCAACGAGCGCAAGCCCAACAGCCGCTATTCGAGCTACGCCCAGTGCGAGTTCGAAGTCCGCGAAGTGGAAAATCTGTTCCGCCGCGAAAACATCCCGCACATCAACTCCACGCATTTTTCCGTTGAAGAAATCTCCGCGAAAATTCTGGTGGAGAAAGGTGTCGAGCGGCGCTTCAAGTAAGTTTCTATCGCCGGTTCCGGCCCTATCGCCAGCAGGCTGGCTCCCACAGGGGATTTGCGGTGAACGCAAATCAACGGTGGGAGCCAGCCTGCTGGCGATTGAACGATAACGCGATCTTCTAGATCACAAACAAATCCACAAATCTATTAACAGGCGTCGCTTCAAGCGCTGCCTGATCCTTGCACAACGCAAAAATCTCGGCGCTCCGCTGCCCGATGAATCGTGTCAGCAAGTTCGCCTTGAATTTATCCTCCAGCAGCGGAATACCCTCGGCACGGCGCCGTCGGTGGCCGATCGGGTACTCCACCACCACGTTCTCGGTGCTGGAACCGTCCTTGAAAAAAACCTGAATGGCATTGGCAATGGAACGCTTGTCGGCCTCCAGGTACTCACGGGTGTAAACCGGGTTTTCGACGATGACCATTTTCTCGCGCAACACATCGATGATCGGATGTGCCTTGTGGAAGTCATCTTCGTAGTGTTCGGCCACCAGATTGCCGAATGCCAGTGGCACGGCGGTCATGTACTGGAGGCAATGATCGCGGTCGGCGGCATTGGCCAAAGGGCCGACCTTGGAAATGATGCGTATCGCCGATTCGTGGGTGGTGATGACGATCCTGTCGATGTCGTGCAGACGGTTTCGCACCTGCGGGTGCAGGGTCACTGCGGCTTCACAGGCTGTTTGTGCGTGGAACTCGGCGGGAAAACTGATCTTGAACAGCACGTTTTCCATCACATAACTGCCGTACGGCCGGGAAAAACTGAACGCCCGTTGGTCTTCGGGCTTTAGCGCCAGGTCCTTATTGGTGTGGCTGAACAGCACGTCATAAAAGCCCCACTGCCTGGCACTCAACACACCGGGAATGCCCATCTCGCCGCGCATGGCGATATCCGCCAGACGAACACCACGACTGGACGCGTCGCCCGCCGCCCAGGATTTTCTCGAGCCGGCATTCGGTGCATGGCGATAGGAACGCAGCGCCTGGCCGTCGACGAAGGCGTGAGACAGCGCCGAGAGTAACTGCTCGCGATTGGCCCCCATTAGCTTGGCGCAGACCGCCGTCGAGGCGACCTTCACCAGAATGACGTGATCAAGGCCTACACGATTGAACGAATTTTCCAGCGCGATCACGCCTTGAATCTCATGGGCCATGACCATCGCTTCCAGCACCGTGCGAACCGTCAACGGCGCCTCACCATTGGCCAGACGCTTTTGCGACAAGTGATCGGCCACCGCGAGAATGCCGCCGAGATTATCCGACGGATGGCCCCACTCGGCCGCGAGCCAGGTGTCGTTGTAGTCGAGCCAGCGCACGATGCAGCCAATGTCCCAGGCAGCCTTGACCGGATCGAGGCGGTAGTTGGTGCCGGGCACGCGAGCGCCGAACGGCACGACAGTGCCTTCGACGATGGGCCCCAGGTGTTTGGTGCACTCAGGGAAACGCAGGGCCAGCAACCCGCAGCCAAGGGTGTCCATCAGGCAGTTGCGAGCGGTGTCGAGGGCTTCCCGGGACTCGATGGTGTAATCGAGTACGTAATCGGCGATGTCCTGCAGCACCTGGTCGTAGTCCGGACGGTTATTGAGGTCAACGTTGGCGCTCATGTTCGATTCCCTCTTGCAGGAGCGAGCTTGCTCCGGGCGGCGTTCCGACGATGGTCATCGACGATAACGCTGGGTGCCTGACACCCAGCGGTGCTCTCAGGTGCATCGCGAGCAGGCTCGCTCCTACTGGGTTATGCGTCAATCAGAACGAATCACCCGGCACGCGAACGTAACCTTCCATCAACACCCGCGCACTGCGGCTCATGATGGCTTTGTTCACGGTCCATTCGCCATTGACCTGGCTGGCTTCAGCGCCGACGCGCAAGGTGCCGGACGGGTGACCGAAGCGCACCGCGTTGCGCTCGACTCCGCCCGCCGCAAGGTTGACCAGGGTGCCGGTAATCGCCGCCGCGGTGCCGATGGCGACAGCCGCCGTGCCCATCATCGCGTGGTGCAACTTACCCATCGACAACGCACGCACCAGCAGGTCGACATCACTCGCCGAGACCAACTTGCCGCTGGACGAGACATACTCGGCCGGTTTGGCCACGAACGCCACTTTCGGCGTGTGCTGGCGCTTGGCCGCTTCGTCGATGTTGGCAATCAGGCCCATGCGCAGCGCGCCATAAGCGCGGATGGTTTCGAACATCTGCAGCGCTTTCGGGTCGCCATTGATCGCACCCTGCAACTCGGTACCCTTGTAGCCGATGTCCTCGGCATTGACGAAAATCGTCGGGATGCCGGCGTTGATCATGGTCGCCTTGAGGGTGCCGACGCCAGGCACTTCCAGATCATCGATCAGGTTGCCGGTCGGGAACATCGACCCGCCACCGCCCTCTTCTTCCGCAGCCGGGTCCATGAATTCGACCTGCACTTCAGCGGCCGGGAAGGTCACGCCGTCGAGTTCGAAATCGCCGGTTTCCTGCACTTCGCCGTTGGTGATCGGCACATGGGCGATGATGGTCTTGCCGATGTTGGCCTGCCATACGCGCACCACGGCCACGCCGTTGTGCGGAATGCGGCTGGCGTCCACCAGACCGTTGCTGATGGCGAACGAACCGACCGCCGCGGACAAGTTGCCGCAGTTGCCGCTCCAGTCCACGAAAGGCTTGTCGATGGAGACCTGACCGAACAGGTAATCGACGTCGTGATCGGCCTTGATGCTTTTCGACAGGATCACGGTTTTGCTGGTGCTCGACGTCGCGCCGCCCATGCCGTCGATTTGTTTTTCGTACGGGTCGGGGCTGCCGATTACGCGCAGCAGCAAGGCGTCGCGCGCCGGGCCTGGAACCTGGGCCGCTTCAGGCAAGTCTCGCAGGCTGAAGAACACGCCTTTGCTGGTGCCGCCGCGCATGTAGGTGGCGGGAATCTTGATTTGCGGTGCATGAGCCATGGTGCTCGTTACTCCTGATCTGGAAAAAGACACGGGACTCAAAAGTCCCGTGTCTGTGCTGCGCGCGTTAAACGGCAACCGCCGATTCTTCGAGGAAGTCCTGGGCGAAGCGTTGCAGCACGCCGCCGGCCTCGTAGATCGACACTTCTTCGGCGGTGTCGAGACGGCAGGTCACCGGCACTTCGACGCGCTCGCCGTTCTTGCGATGGATCACCAGCGTCAACTCGGCGCGCGGGGTGCGTTCGCCCACCACGTCATAGGTTTCACTGCCGTCGATGGCCAGGGTGTGACGATTGGTGCCCGGCTTGAATTCCAGCGGCAACACGCCCATGCCCACCAGGTTGGTGCGGTGAATGCGCTCGAAACCTTCAGCGGCAATCGCCTCCACGCCAGCCAGGCGCACGCCCTTGGCCGCCCAGTCGCGGGACGAGCCCTGACCGTAGTCGGCGCCGGCGATGATGATCAGCGGCTGCTTGCGGTCCATGTAGGTTTCGATGGCTTCCCACATGCGCATGACTTTGCCTTCCGGCTCCACACGAGCCAGCGAGCCCTGCTTGACCTTGCCGTTTTCCTGAACCATTTCGTTGAACAGTTTCGGGTTGGCGAAGGTGGCGCGCTGCGCGGTGAGGTGGTCACCACGGTGAGTCGCGTAAGAGTTGAAGTCCTCTTCCGGCAAGCCCATTTTCGCCAGGTATTCACCGGCGGCGCTGTCGAGCATGATCGCGTTGGACGGCGACAGGTGGTCGGTGGTGATGTTGTCCGGCAGCACGGCCAGCGGGCGCATGCCCTTGAGCGGACGGGCACCGGCCAGCGCGCCTTCCCAGTACGGCGGACGGCGGATGTAGGTGCTCATCTCGCGCCACTCATACAGCGGCGCGACTTTCGGGCCAGTGTCTTCGTGGATGGCGAACATCGGGATGTACACCTGACGGAACTGCTCCGGCTTCACCGAGGCTTTAACGACCGCGTTGATCTCTTCGTCGCTTGGCCAGATGTCCTTGAGGCGAATTTCCTTGCCGTCAACCACACCCAGCACATCCTTCTCGATGTCGAAGCGGATGGTGCCGGCAATGGCGTACGCGACCACCAGTGGCGGCGACGCGAGGAACGCTTGCTTGGCGTACGGATGGATCCGTCCGTCGAAGTTGCGGTTACCGGACAGCACTGCGGTGGCGTACAGGTCGCGGTCGATGATCTCTTGCTGGATCACCGGATCCAGCGCGCCGGACATGCCATTGCACGTGGTGCAGGCAAAGGCGACGACGCCGAAACCGAGTTGTTCCAGCTCGGTGGTCAGGCCGGCTTCATCCAGGTACAGCGCCACGGTTTTCGAGCCAGGCGCCAGGGACGACTTGACCCATGGCTTGCGGGTCAGACCCAGCTTGTTGGCGTTGCGCGCCAGCAGGCCCGCGGCAATCACGTTGCGTGGGTTGCTGGTATTGGTGCAACTGGTGATGGCAGCGATGATCACCGCGCCGTCGGGCATTTGCCCTGGCACATCTTCCCACTTGCCGGAGATGCCTTTGGCCGCCAGATCCGACACCGCGACACGGGCGTGCGGGTTGCTCGGGCCGGCCATGTTGCGCACCACCGTGGACAGGTCGAACGTCAGGCCGCGCTCGTATTGCGCGTCCTTCAGGCTGTCAGCCCAGAGGCCTGTGGTCTTGGCGTAGTTCTCCACCAACTGCACCTGCTCGTCTTCACGACCGGTGAGCTTGAGGTAGTCGATGGTCTGCTGGTCGATGTAGAACATCGCCGCCGTGGCGCCGTATTCCGGGGCCATGTTGGAGATGGTCGCGCGGTCGCCGAGGGTCAGCGCGGCAGCACCTTCGCCGAAGAACTCCAGCCATGCGCCAACAACTTTTTGCTTGCGCAGGAACTCGGTCAGCGCCAGCACCATGTCGGTGGCGGTGATGCCCGGCTGCAGCTTGCCAGTCAATTCAACGCCCACGCTTTCCGGCAGACGCATCCACGATGCACGACCGAGCATCACGCTTTCCGCTTCCAGGCCACCAACACCGATGGCGATCACACCCAGCGCATCGACGTGCGGGGTGTGGCTGTCGGTGCCGACGCAGGTGTCGGGGAACGCCACGCCATCACGGACCTGGATCACCGGAGACATTTTCTCCAGGTTGATCTGGTGCATGATGCCGTTGCCCGGCGGGATCACGTCAACGTTCTTGAACGCCTTCTTGGTCCAGTTGATGAAGTGGAAACGGTCTTCGTTACGACGGTCTTCGATGGCGCGGTTCTTTTCGAACGCTTGCGGATCGAAGCCACCGCGCTCGACGGCCAGGGAGTGGTCGACGATCAATTGGGTCGGCACCACCGGGTTCACTTGCGCCGGATCGCCGCCTTGCAGGGCGATGGCGTCACGCAGGCCGGCGAGGTCGACCAGCGCGGTCTGGCCGAGAATGTCGTGGCACACCACGCGGGCCGGAAACCACGGGAAGTCGAGGTCGCGCTTGCGCTCGATGAACTGCTTCAGGGATTCGTTAAGCGTGGCCGGGTCGCAGCGACGCACAAGGTTTTCCGCCAGCACGCGAGAGGTGTACGGCAGGGTGTCGTAGGCGCCTGGCTGAATGGCTTCGACAGCCGCACGGACATCGAAGTAATCCAGCTGGCTGCCAGGCAGCGATTTGCGAAATTTTGTGTTCATCGTCAGGACTCGGTCACGGTAATTACAAAGGGTGGGGATGGCACCGGGCATGAAGTCAACACTTTCCACTGTGGGAGGTGAGCCTGCTCGCGATGGTGTGTCAGTCGACACCAATGTGTATGACATACCATCGCAAGCAGGCTCGCTCCTACAGGGATCTGCGTGAACTCAGATCCCGGTGCAGGCCCCGACCATTCAGCGTTGTTCGATTGGCACGAACTTACGCTGCTCGACGCCGATGTACTCGGCGCTCGGGCGGATGATGCGGTTGTTGGCGCGTTGTTCGTACACGTGGGCGGCCCAGCCGGTCAGGCGCGAGCAAACGAAGATCGGCGTGAACAACTTGGTCGGGATGCCCATGAAGTGGTACGCCGAGGCATGGTAGAAGTCGGCGTTCGGGAACAGTTTTTTCTGCTCCCACATGGTGGCGTCGATGGCTTCGGAAACCGGGAACAACACCTTGTCGCCCACTTCGTCAGCGAGTTTTTTCGACCAGCCCTTGATCACCTCGTTGCGCGGATCGTTGTCCTTATAGATCGCGTGGCCGAAGCCCATGATCTTGTCCTTGCGCGCCAGCATGCCGAGGGTGCCCTCGACCGCCTCTTCAGGCGACGAGAAACGCTCGATCATTTCCATCGCCGCTTCGTTGGCGCCGCCGTGCAGCGGACCGCGCAGCGAACCGATAGCCGCGGTGATGCAGGAATACAGGTCGGACAGGGTCGATGCGCAAACCCGTGCGGTGAAGGTCGAAGCGTTGAACTCGTGCTCTGCGTAGAGGATCAGCGACACGTTCATCACTTTGACATGCAACTCGCTCGGCTTTTTGCCATGCAGCAGGTGCAGGAAATGGCCACCGATGGACGGCTCGTCGGTCACACAGTCGATGCGCTTGCCGTCGTGGCTGAAGCGATACCAGTAGGTCATGATCGCCGGGAACGCGGCCAGCAGGCGGTCGGTCTTGTCGTGTTGCTCGGAGAAGTCCAGCTCCGGTTCCAGGTTGCCCAGGAACGAGCAACCGGTGCGCATCACATCCATCGGGTGGGCGTCGGCGGGGATGCGTTCCAGCACTTCTTTCAGCGCTTGCGGCAGGTCGCGCAGTTTGCTCAGCTTGGTGATGTAGGCCGCCAGTTGTGCCTTGCTCGGCAATTCGCCGTACAGCAGCAGGTAGGCGACTTCTTCGAATTGTGCGTCAGCTGCCAGTTCGCGAACATCGTAGCCGCGATAGGTCAGGCCTGCGCCCGACTGGCCCACGGTGGACAGTGCGGTTTGCCCGGCAACCTGGCCACGGAGTCCGGCGCCACTGAGTACTTTTGCTTCGGCCATTACTGTCTCCAGTCTTCTTGAATTTGTTAGGGAAACTTGTAGGAGCGAGCCTGCTCGCGAAGGTGGACGGATCACCTCGGTGCATCAGGGACACCGCGTTATCGTTGGCGTCCATCGCGAGCAGGCTCGCTCCTACAGGGTTTGATTCAGCCTTTCTTTTGCGCAAACAACGCGTCGAGCTTCTGTTCGAAGGTGTGGTAGTCGATGCGATCGTAAAGCTCCATGCGAGTCTGCATGGTGTCGATGACGTTCTGTTGCGTGCCGTCGCGGCGAATCGCGGTGTAGACGTTCTCGGCAGCCTTGTTCATGGCGCGGAAAGCCGACAGCGGGTACAGCACCAGCGATACGTCGGCACCGGCCAGTTGCTCGGTGGTGTACAGCGGTGTCGCGCCGAATTCGGTGATGTTGGCCAGGATCGGCGCTTTCACGCGGCTGGCGAACAGCTTGTACATCTCCAGTTCAGTGATGGCTTCCGGGAACACCATGTCGGCGCCGGCCTCGATGCACGCGGCGGCGCGATCCAGGGCGGACTCCAGACCTTCCACTGCCAGGGCATCGGTACGGGCCATGATCACGAAGCTGTCATCGGTACGGGCATCGACGGCGGCCTTGATGCGGTCGACCATTTCCTGCTGCGACACAATTTCTTTGTTAGGACGGTGGCCGCAACGCTTGGCGCCGACCTGGTCTTCGATGTGAATCGCCGCGGCGCCGAACTTGATCATCGACTTGACGGTACGGGCGACGTTGAACGCCGAGGAGCCGAAACCGGTGTCGACGTCCACCAGCAGCGGCAGGTCGCAGACGTCGGTGATGCGACGCACGTCGGTCAGCACGTCATCCAGGCCGGTGATGCCCAGGTCAGGTACGCCAAGGGAACCGGCAGCCACCCCGCCACCCGACAGGTAGATCGCCTTGAAACCGGCGCGCTTGGCCAGCAGCGCGTGGTTGGCGTTGATCGCGCCGACCACTTGCAATGGATGCTCGCTGGCGACCGCATCGCGGAAACGCTGGCCTGGAGTGCTCTTGTTCAAACTCATGACTCACCTCGTTTGGCTGTCGGGTTGGCGCCGTCCTGATAATGACGGGCGATATTGCGTTTGGAAGCGCCGATGTGGCGGCGCATCAACAACTCGGCCAGTTCACCGTCACGGTCGGCGATGGCATCGAGAATTCGGTGGTGCTCGGCGAAGGCCTGGCGCGGGCGATTGGGCGTAGTGGAAAACTGAATGCGGTACATGCGCACCAATTGATACAGCTCGCCGCAGAGCATTTGCGTCAGGGTACGGTTGCCGCTGCCCTGGATGATTCGGTAATGGAAGTCGAAATCGCCTTCCTGCTGGTAGTAGCCCCGACCCGCCTGAAACGCTTCATCGCGTTCATGGGTTTCGAGAACCTGGCGCAGTTCGTCGATTTCTTCGAGGGTCATGCGCTCGGCGGCCAGGCGACAGGCCATGCCTTCGAGGGACTCACGGATTTCGTAAAGCTCCAGCAATTCGGCATGGTTCAGCGACACCACCCGCGCACCGACGTGGGGTACACGCACCAGCAGGCGCTGGCCTTCGAGGCGGTGGATGGCCTCACGCAGCGGCCCCCGGCTGATGCCATAGGTGCGCGCCAGCTCTGGCTCGGAGATTTTGCTGCCCGGGGCGATCTCACCCTTGACGATGGCCGCCTGAATGCGCCGGAAGACGTTTTCGGAAAGTGTTTCCGAATCATCCTGGGTGACCAGCGGGGGATCGAGTTGATCCAGCATATTGTCGACACCTTGAAAGCTAATGCCGCAAAAACTAGCGAATCAAGGCGTCTTAGTCAAAGGATAATTAGATATTGTCGACAATCGTCTAATAACCGTCTGCACCATCACCACACATGAACTGCTGTTTATAGCCGCCGGTCAGCGCTGGCGCCACAAAACCACCGTGCTAGAATGCCGCCCGCATTTGTTTGCCGCATCTGCACTGTCTGTCATAAAACCCTGATAGGCATACGAGGGAACTTGTGCAGCGATGCCAGGGCCTTGAATCGAAGTACGGACCGCTGCGCACCAGGATTTATGAGACTCAAGCCCTTCCCCACATTCCTTTATTTTCTTTGCCTGCCCGGCTTCGCGGCGGCAGGGGAAAAGACCGTATACGGCCTCAATGAATACGCGTCCCTGGGCGGTATCGACCTCGAAGTGGCCGCCAAGCTTGATACCGGAGCGAAAACCGCTTCCCTGAGCGCCCGCGACATCAAGCGCTTCAAACGCAACGGCGAGTCGTGGGTGCGTTTCTATCTGGCCATCGACGCCGCCCATTCGCACCCGATCGAACGACCGCTGGCCCGGGTCAGCAAGATCAAGCGTCGGGCCGGCGACTACGACCCGGAAGAAGGCAAGAAGTACACGGCCCGCCCGGTGATCGAGCTGGATATCTGCATGGGCTCGGCCCTGCGCAGCATCGAAGTGAACCTGACCGACCGCAGCGCTTTCCAATACCCGCTCCTGATTGGCTCCGAAGCGCTCAAACGCTTCGACGCGCTGGTCGACCCCAGCCTTAAATATGCTGCCGGCAAACCCGCCTGCACCACCGACGCTCATACCGCAGAGTAATTTAAATGCGCTCTCTTACCCTCCATCTGAAACTGCTGATCGCCATCCTGGTGATCCTGGGCATTTCAGTCACGGCCTATCAGATCTTCGTGCTCGGGATCCCGGTCACCGAAGACGCCACCGACGACTTGTGGAACATCGACGCCAAGGTCGAGTTCGTCGCCAGTGCCAAGGACCCGGTCAAGATCCAGATGTTCGTGCCGCCACTGAGCCGCGATTTCGTCAGCCTCAACGAGAGCTTCATCTCCAATAACTATGGTGTCGCCGTGAACCGGGTCGACGGCAATCGCAAGGTCACCTGGTCGGCACGCCGGGCCAAGGGCAACCAGACGCTGTATTACCGCCTGGTGCTGACCAAGCGGTACTCCGGTGAAAAGTCCAAGGTCAAGGGCCCGACTTTCCGCGACAGCATCGCCGTGGAGGGTCCGGAAAAAATCGCTGCCGAAGCCCTGCTCGCACCGATTCGCCAACACTCGGCCGACGTCGAGACGTTCATCGGCGAAGCCATCAAGCGGGTCAACAACCTCAACGACGACAACGTGAAGCTGCTGCTGGCCGGTGATCCGTCCACCGTGCACAAGGCCCGAATCGTCGAACTGCTGCTGTCCATCGCCCACGTGCCCATCGAGAAAGTCCACACCATTCGCCTGGTGGCCGACCAGCCGCAAACCCCGGAACTCTGGCTGCGCAGCTTCAACGGCACCGACTGGTTGTACTTCAACCCGGAAACCGGTGAACAGGGGCTGCCAACCGACCGCCTGCTGTGGTGGACGGGCGACGAAAACCTGATCACCGTCGATGGCGGCAAAAAGGCCAACGTGACCTTCAGCCTGAACAACAGTGAAATGAACGCCATTCGCCTGGCGAAGCTGACCGACGAAAACACTGACGCCAACTTCCTCGAATACTCGTTGTACGGCCTGCCGCTGCAAACCCAGCAGACCTTCATGATCATGGTGATGATCCCGATCGGCGTGCTGGTGATCCTGATCCTGCGCAACCTGGTCGGCCTGCAGACACTGGGCACCTTTACCCCGGTGCTGATCGCCCTGGCCTTCCGCGAGACCCAGCTCGGTTTCGGCATCGTGCTGTTTACCATCATCACGGCACTGGGGCTGTCGCTGCGTTCCTACCTCGAACACCTGAAGCTGCAGATGCTGCCGAGGCTGTCCGTGGTGCTGACGTTCGTGGTGGTACTGATTGCGGCCATCAGCCTGTTCAGCCACAAGCTTGGCCTGGAGCGCGGGTTGTCCGTGGCGCTGTTCCCGATGGTGATTCTGACCATGACCATTGAACGCCTGTCGATCACCTGGGAAGAACGCGGTGCAAGCCATGCCATGAAAGTGGCGATCGGCACGCTCTTCGCCGCCTCCCTGGCGCACCTGATCATGACCGTGCCGGAGCTGGTGTACTTCGTCTTCACCTTCCCGGCGATCCTGCTGATCATGGTGGGCTTCATGCTGGCGATGGGTCGCTATCGCGGTTATCGCCTGACCGAACTGGTGCGGTTCAAGGCTTTCCTGAAGAAGGCTGACAGCTGATGTTCGGCTTCTGGAAGACCTGGAAGGCCCTGGAAGCGCGGGGCATCATGGGGATCAACCGACGCAACGCGGACTATGTGCTCAAGTACAACAAGCGCAGCCTGTACCCGATCGTCGATGACAAGATCCTCACCAAGGAGCGTGCCATCGCCGCCGGTATTCATGTGCCGGAACTGTATGGCGTGATTTCCACCGAAAAGGAAATCGACAAGCTCGGCGATATCATCGGCGAACGCAGCGACTTCGTGATCAAACCGGCCCAGGGCGCCGGCGGTGACGGCATCATTGTGGTTGCCGACCGCTTCGAGGGCCGCTTTCGCACGGTATCGGGCAAGATCATCAGTCATGAGGAGATCGAGCACCATATCTCCAGCATCCTGACCGGCCTGTACTCCCTCGGCGGGCATCGCGACCGGGCATTGATCGAATACCGGGTGATCCCGGACCAGATCTTCAAGAGCATCAGTTATGAAGGCGTGCCGGACATCCGCATCATCGTGCTGATGGGTTACCCGGTCATGGCCATGCTGCGCCTGCCGACCCGCCAGTCCAGCGGCAAGGCCAACCTGCACCAGGGCGCCATCGGCGTCGGTGTCGACCTGGCCACCGGCCTGACCTTGCGCGGCACCTGGCTGAACAACATCATCAACAAACACCCGGACACCACCAACGCCGTTGACGGCGTGCAACTGCCCTACTGGGACGGCTTCATGAAACTCGCCGCCGGGTGCCATGAGCTGTGTGGCCTGGGCTACATCGGTGTCGACATGGTGCTGGACCAGGAAAAAGGTCCGCTGATTCTCGAACTCAATGCGCGGCCAGGCTTGAACATTCAGATCGCCAACGACTGCGGCCTGACCCTGCGCACCCATGCGGTCGAAGCGCGACTCGAAGACCTGAAGGCTCGGGGCGTGACCGAAACCGTAGAAGAGCGCGTAGCCTTTGTGCAGGAGATGTTCGGGCATATCCCGACCGTCGAGGGCTGACCCCCTGTGGCGAGGGAGCAAGCTCCCTCGCCACAACCCCCCGCCAATCGCCCTCAGCCTGCCAATCCCCGACTTCCCCTCTAGGAGCAATTCCCCGAGGGGACTACAATCGCCACCCCGCCTCAACGGCCGATCGCCCTCACTCATGTTGACCTGTTCCGTACACCCGCTTCCCTATCGCGCCAACCCCGCCGATTATTTCGCGGCCATCCGCCATGCCCCCGGTGCCGTGCTGCTCGACAGCGGCCGGCCAAGTGCCGAACGCGGGCGCTATGACCTGCTCAGCGCCTGGCCACTGGAACAACTGACGGTATCGCCTGACGAAAGCGGCGCTGATTTCCTGCAACGCCTGCGGGAAAACCTGACGCGGCTCGGCGAAGCGTCCCTGCCTTTGGCCTGTGAACTGCCGTTCGCTGGCGGCTTGATCGGTTACCTGAGCTACGACTTCGGCCGCCATCTGGAACACCTGCCGAGCCAGGCCCTGGACGACCTGCAATTACCGGATGCGCGCTTCGGCCTGTACGACTGGGCGCAGATCAGCGATCACCAACGGCAGACCAGCCAGCTGGTGTTTCATCCTGCGCTGGCTGACAGCGAGCGCGAGCGTTTGATACAGCTGTTCGAGCAGCCTGCGATTGAACCGGTCGAGGCTTTCAAACTGCAAGGGCCGATGAGTGCCGACCTGAGCGCCGACCAATATCGCCACGCCATTGAGCGCATTCAGCAATACATCCAGGCGGGTGACTGCTATCAGGTCAACTTCGCCCAGCGCTTCCGCGCCCCTTGCCAGGGCGATCCATGGGCCGCGTACTGCGCGTTGCGGGCGGCGTGCCCGACACCGTTTTCTGGCTTCCAGCGCTTGCCCGACGGCGCCGCCGTGCTGAGCCTGTCGCCGGAGCGTTTCGTCAAAGTCAGTGAGCGACGGGTTGAAACCCGGCCAATCAAAGGCACTCGCCCTCGCGGCGTCACGCCCGCCGAAGATGCGGCGAATGCCGCCGAACTGCTGGCCAGCGCCAAGGATCGCGCGGAAAACCTGATGATCGTCGACCTGCTGCGCAACGATCTCGGCCGCACCTGCCGGACCGGTTCGGTCTCGGTGCCGGAATTGTTCAGCCTTGAAAGTTACCCGAACGTCCATCATCTGGTGAGCAGTGTCACCGGCATGTTGGCGGAGGATCGTGATGCACTGGATTTGATCGCCGGCAGTTTCCCCGGCGGCTCGATTACCGGTGCACCGAAAATTCGCGCGATGCAGATCATCGACGAGCTCGAACCGACCCGGCGCGGACTGTATTGCGGCTCGCTGCTGTATCTGGACGTGCGCGGCGAGATGGACAGCTCCATCGCCATTCGCAGCTTGCTGATGAAAGATGGACAGGTGTGTTGCTGGGGCGGCGGCGGGATTGTCGCTGATTCCGAGTGGCAAGCCGAATATCAGGAATCGATC